>SAMEA104315420__coassemble_105_pt1 | contig 111431 bp, 94 predicted proteins | sample SAMEA104315420__metabat2_low_PE_009 | metagenome-assembled genome bin SAMEA104315420 (sample SAMEA104315420) | gut metagenome | biome: Monkey gut; feature: monkey-associated habitat; material: faeces | place: China | collected 2013 | reverse complement strand
TATTTGAGTGGTGGGAGAAAAGCCCGGAAGGGAAAGAGGGGGCAAATCTAATTTAAAAGTATGCGACGTACACTTTTGTAGAGGACGAACATACACTTGAGAAAGGAAGTAATTTTTAAATTTCAGTGTTTTGCAGCACGTCGCCTATCATCGTAGTAAGCTTATTTTTCACTGCAATCGTTTTCAAATCCTGCTCGGATAAAGTGCAAATAACGTTTCCACTATCGTCAACGACTTCGAACGTGGTTTTTGTCAGTCTGCCGACATGATGAAACAAGCGCAAAATCGGCGTGTTTTTTGAAATTTCCACACGCTTTATTTCCACTCCGAGGTCATAGTTTTTGCAAGCGACGTCGAGAACGCTCGAATAGGTTTCGTCCTTGCTTGCGAAAGTCGCGCCGTAAAAAAGGAATACCGCCATTATCCCGAAAGTGAAATTCAATCCGAAGAAGAAAGACGAGACAAACAGTCCCAAAAACAAAAAAGAACACGCTATGCCTGCGATTTGCAAACCCTTGATTGCTTTGAGTTTGTTTTTGCAAAAGCCCAAAACCACGCGCGAACCGTCAAGCGGATAGACGGGCAAAAGATTGAACAGACCAAGCGACAAGTTTGCATACAGAAACGCAATCGTATAGGGATACGACGCAGGATACAGCCACCATAAACCGAGGGTGACGAGCGCAAGCACGATGTTGCAACAAGGGCCGGCAAGTCCTATAAGCACGCTTGAAGTCTTGTCGAAATTTTCGCCCGCGCTCATCATTGCCCCGTACGGCAAAAGCACAATCTTTTTGACGACGTATCCCCTTGCTCTCGCCATAAGCGCGTGCGCCCCTTCGTGAAAGAGGAGCGCAAGCAAAGTCCATACGAAATCAAGCGCATGCCCGAATGCCACAAGCGCAAGAGCAAGCGCAAAAAACAGAGGATTAACCTTGAATTTCATAAGGATAAACCTCTTGTTTTGTCAAATTGAAGATACTATGCTTGAAATGTTAGACAGAGTTTCCACAATGGAAGTCGCCCTGAAAATGTTTGCGAAAAGAAAACCGAGCGACACGAAAACGCCGATTGCAACGGGGATTATCGCAACGTCCAAAGCATCCAGAACGCCCTTCTTAAATCTGTGTTTTTTGCCGACGCGATTTTCGACAAATTCGTTTTGAGAGATTTCAACGTCGAGTTTTTTGCTTTCATCAAATTCCATATTTGCCACCTCGCATATACTTTATTCTTGCAAGCAACAAAATATAACAACGCAAAAAAAAATAAGTAGGCTCATTGACCCGAAGCCAATACCTTTGCCTACTTACGTCGGATAATTCCAACGACGATAGCGTATGCAACTGCTTGATTATTGTCAAGCGAAAAACCTGAAATTTAATATCTCGGCATGTCGAGAGTCGTTTGAAACTGCTTCACCCTTGTTGCCACAGCCTCGATTGCAATTTTATACTCTCCTTTTTCGCTCTGATCGACTTTGATTTTTGCCCTGCCGTCAAGTGCGAAATAATCGCGCAACACGTTGTTGACGTCGTTTTCCAAAGCCGTTGAAAATCCTTGTTTTACGCCCACTTTGTCCTGTGTGAGCATATCTCTCATTCTGCTTGCAATCTGTTTGGACGCTTTCATCTGAACCACCTCAATCGCCTTTTGGGCGCAATATCCACGAAAACTTTGCTGTTTTGTGCCACGTTTTTGGCAAGCACGTCATAGGCGCGGTTGGATATTGCGTGCTGCGGTATCGTGCCGAGTTGCTGATAGAGCGTTATCATATCGTCGTCGGGAATCACGCCGATGGGCGCAAGATGCAACAGTGAGCTTATTTCGCTTGCCGACAGCATTTCGCCCCTTGCAATCATATCCGAGCGCACTCTGTTGACGACAAGCGAAACGTCTTTCAAACGATAGCTTGCAAGCAGGCTTATCACTTTGTCGGCATCTCGTATCGCTGACGCCGAGGGAGTTGTGACAACGATTGCCTCGTCGCAAGCCGACACCGCCCTGTGAAAGCCGTGTTCTATGCCTGCCGGACAATCGACGATCACAAAATCGAACTCGCAAAGTCCGTCCACAACGTTTCTGAACGCTTGCGCCGTAATTTGAGCGCAATCTTTTGACGACGGCAGTATCTTCATCGGGCTTTCCGAATCGTTTACGAGAGCTTGAAACGCCCTGCAACGACCTTGCAACACGTCGCCTATATCGTAGACCACTCGTCTTTCTATGCCTGTCACGACGTCGAGATTGTTGAGCCCGACATCGCCGTCCACAAGCGCGACTTTATATCCTGCAAGCGCAAGTTTTCGCCCAAGCGTCGCCGTGACGGTGGTTTTCCCTACACCGCCCTTTCCTGAAGTAACAACGATTTTTCTCATATTCACATAATAAAAAACAGACACCGTATATAAATGTCTGTTTGTCGAATAATTCAACTTATTTTGTCAAAAAAAAACCACGCATTGCGTGGATTGAACTCTTATAAGTGAAACTAATCAATCTATACTTTCACTTTCATGGCTATTGAATTCTTCGGTATCAAAAAATTCCGAAAGCGAAATGCCAAATCCGTCGCACAACATTTTTATAGTGACAATACCCGGATTTATGCTTTTCCCGTACAAAATATTCTTGATTGTTGAAGGTGCGACGGCAGAATCCATTGAAAGTTTATGAATTGAAATCTTCTTTTCTTCCAACAAAAACAATATTCTGTCTTTAACCGCATCATAAGTCCTCATAATTTAACTCTACCACACACTTGTTGACAATGCGGGCTATATATGGTACTATTAGGCTATAAATAGACTTTTGGGGGTACATATTTTATGCAATCATTTACGAATTGTGTCAGTTACAATCAATATAGAAGAAACTTTACAAAAAAACATAGCACGGCATTCAATATATTAAGTTCTACTGTACCTATGTTTCTTTTAGTGTTGTATCTCGTTTTGAATGATTCGATGTATTTATATACATTCGATATGATACCATGGTTCATATATATCACAACCGTATCAATACTTATGGAAAAGAGTTCAAAGTCTTTTTCAACTTTAAGTGATAAATATTTTCGAATAAAAAAATATCCGCTATGTATTTTTATAATTGTATGGAGTTCTATTGCATTACTTTCAAATATCGGCACATGCGCAAGGATACTCGCACTAACACAGACTGATAAAAGCAATGCAGTGAAATTTGCCATGTCGATTTTATACTGCATTGCTACTATTACGACGCTTTGCATCGTCCTAAATTTCGCTAGACAATGGATAAAAACTTTGCGATGGGAATACGATGAACTCGAATTGTCTCCTTCTGAAAAAGCAACCCTAATAGAAAAAGAAAAAGCCGAGTATAAAGCTCTTAAAGAAGAAATCAAAGAAGATTACAAGAAACGCACCTTAGCCGTAAGACAAGAAAAAAAACAAAGCATACAAAATAGTGTCAACAATATAAAACAAAAATTTTCAGAGATAAATGTTTTTAATAAAAAAGAAAATACAACAACTACTAATAAACCTAAAGATTTAACAAAGTACGATAAGTTGCAAGAATTGAATGAATTGTATGAAAACGGAATAATATGTAAAGAAGAGTTGGAAAAAGCACGAGCGGATATTCTAGGGCAATAAAACGCCATTGGTGTAAAACTACTTTAAAAGGCGCTAAATAGATTAAGAGCGAGGAAACACTCGTCTGAAACAAAACCCAATGTACATGTAGTACGCGATTGTGGAGCGGACGGGTGTTAACACAGTTATTTGCGACTTTTAGTTGCAAGCTTTTCTAAACGCCACCAAACGGATGAAGAACAAGAAAGAGCCGTCCGAACGGCAACCCTAATTTACTGGGCGTAAATGAGTTGACGGGCGGACGACTCTGCCGCGGTTATTCGCCGTTTGGTGGCGTTTAGTATAGTTTTACGCCGAGCATATCAGATAATAGATTCCTCTCCTCAAAGAACCTTGCGCCGCCTATGGCAATTGCGTTTTCGACGTCTTTGAGGGGCGTAACGGGGAGTTCGAGAGCTTGTTCGAGATACTCGATAAGTCCGGGGATGTGGAGAGAACCGCCCGAAACGAATATGCCCTTGCGCAATATTTCCGCGGACAGTTCGGGAGGAGTTTGATTGAGGACGGACATTATGACTTCGATGATGTCGTCCACAAGCGGAATGACGGCGTCGCGCATTTGCTCTGCCGTGACATAGAGAGAGCGAGGCGAACCGTCCGCACTGCCGCCGCTGACCGCATAACTGCCCTCGTCGTTGACGTAGAAAGAAAGCGCAGATTTTTTGAGATTTTCGATGGTAAATTCGCCCACTTTCACGCCGTAATTCATATACAAGCTGTCAATGATTGCGTTGTTGAAAGCGTCGCCCGCTATATTGACCGAGCAGCCCGTTGCTATGCCGTGGTTGGTGACTGCGGAAATTTCGGTTTTTCCGCCGCCGATGTCAACGAAAAGTCCGCCGATGCTGTTGGTGTAAGCAAGAAGGCTCAATCCCGACTCCACGAGCGTAACTTCCTTTATGCCTGCTTTTATGCAGCACTTTTCCACCGCGCGCCTGTCCGAACCCGACGAGGATTCGCAAATGGACACGATAGCTTTGATTCTGGGCATAAAAATGCCTTCGGGGATAATCTTTTTGAGGAAGTAATTGAGGAGCATGGTTGCCATTTCTTCGTCAACGATGATACCCTCTTTTATAGGGGCGATGACTCTTGCGCCGCCGAGCGAACCCGTCATAACGCTTTCCGCTCTGTAACCTGCGTCGCGGATTTCGAGGCGGTTGCGCGATTTGGTCGCAATGGCGATTGCAGGCTCGCGCAAAACGAGCCCTATGCCCTTTTGATAAATGGTGATAAACTTGCTTCCAAGGTCAATCGATAATTCTATTGTTGCCATTGATAACTCCGACTCGAACGAGAATATCGCCGAGTTTTTCTTTGGGCAGTCCCATTATGTTCGAGTAACTGCCGCTGTATTTTTTCACTATTCTTTTGTCTTGAATCCCGTATGCGCCCGCTTTGTCGAAAGGCTTGCAGTCGTCGATATACGCATAAATCTGCTCGTCCGTGAGGGTTTTGAAAGTGACGAGCGACTTTACGCAAGCCACAACTTTTTTGCCCTCGCACGTCACGCAAACGCCCGTATATACGACATGCGTGCGTCCGTTGAGCTTTTTTATCATATCGAAAGCGCGCGCTCTGTCGTGCGGTTTGCCGTACACTTTTCCGTCAAGCACGACGATTGTGTCCGCCGCAATGACCGTGTCGCTTCTATGCTCGCAAGCGATATGCTCCGCCTTTGCTTTTGCGAGTTTTTCGACGAGCAAAAACGGGAAACGGGATTTTATCTCGCTCTCGTCTATATTTGCGGGGATAACCTCGTATTTTACGCCCATATCCGCAAGAATTTCCTTGCGGCGAGGCGAGGACGAGGCGAGAATCACGTTGTTTGAAAACTTGTTCATTTCGTGCCGATTTCGATTAGATTTTCTAATCTTTCGCTTTGGTATTTGCAATCATTATTCCGATTACAGAATTTCGAGGTTCTTGCCGTACGCCGCCTTGAACTCTGCCGCCGCGCCCATAGCGTCCTTGACTTCGAGCGCGCAATCTCCGCCGTTTTCGCATTCGGTCTTGACAATTACGCTGTCGCCCAAAACATCGCAGTTGATGCCTGTGACGACGCCGCTTTGGCTTCTGTCAAAGCTCTCGGCAATGCGCAAAATGACGGAAAGTTTTCTGATTGCGTCCACGTCCTCCTGGGTGAGCATATCCTTGTATTTGAGGATTTCGTCGCGTGCGTTTTCTGCTTTTCTGTGCCCTGCGGCAACGAACGCCGCAACGACTATATCCTTGTGCGGCACACCGTAGAGGTTGCTGTTGAGGATGATGTACGCCGAGTGGAGTTGGTGATTGTAGAACTTGATTCTCATACCGCTGTCGTGCAAAAGTGCGGCGATTTTGAGCACTCTGACGTAAACTCTGGGCATCTTGTGAAGCACTTTGAGTTGTTTGAAAAGCTGTATGGAGAGGTTGTAGACGTGTTCCGCGTGCGCAATATTGAGGTCGTGATACTTCATTTGCGTGTAAATGGAGTGTCCCAAAACGTCCGAAAGAGGTCTTTCGTTGACGCCCGGCACTGCATAGCGGAACATTGCGCCCTCTCTCAATCCGCAGCCGCTGATCGTGATTTTTGAAAAGTCGAAGCGTGAAAGCACCGCTTTCATAACGGCAAGCGCGCTCGGGAAGATGTCCGCGCGTCCGCTCGAAAGTCCTTTTATCTTCATCGTGCTGTTGAGGTCGAGTTTCTTTATCGTATTGTAGATGTTTTCGAACTCGGTGACGGGAAGCTCGTAGTTGTGCGTCATGTTGAAAGGATATTTCTTGATAAGACGGCTGATTCTGCCGAGATTTCTGAAACTTCCGCCCACACCGACAAACGCCGTATCCGGCTCGATACCGTCAAGCCAGGGGATTTTTTCAAGCTGTTCGCCGATGAAGTCCTCGATCTTCTTTGCGCGCTCTTGCGGCGTGGAGGAATCGTTTTTGAACAAATCCGTAAGCGTAACCGCGCCGAAAGGCAAGGTTTCGAAATGGATTAGGTTTCTTCTGTTGTAATAGATGAGGTTTGTAGAGCCGCCGCCCATCTCCATAATCAAGCCCTTGGGGATATCCATAGAGTTGATTACGCCTTGATAGACGAGCATTGCTTGCTCATCGGGAGAAAGCACTTTGATTTTGATGCCACAAGTCATTGCGACTTCGTCGAGGAAACTCTTTTGATTTTTTGCACGTCTGACCGCCGCCGTCGCATACGCAAAGATTTTGTCAACCTTGTTTGCGTCGCACAAACGACGGAACATTGTAAGCGTTTTTATCGTCTGCGCAATGCGCTGCGGCTTGATGAAGCCGTCCCAGTCCATATCTTGTCCGAGTCGCACCATTTCTTTGAGTTCGTCAAAAACAACAAAGTAGCCTCCGTCCAGAACGTTGACCAGCACGAGTCTTGCAGAGTTTGAGCCAATGTCGATAATCGCTATTTTTTCCATATAATTCTCCTAGCGGCTTTCGCCGTGTCCTTTTGAGGACGATTGTTCAATTCTTATTTCTTTCTTTTCCCGCTTATATATTCAAATATTTTCAGTACGTTTTATTTGCCGAGATTTGCGTTGCAAATGATTTGTCTTGCGGTTTTGTTTCCAAAATGCATTTGGAGGGGCATTTCGACGCGCATATTCCGCAACCGGTGCATTTGGAGTAGTCTATGACGGCAAGGTTGTTTTGAAGAGTTATTGCGCCGTTGGGGCATACCTTTGCACAAAGTCCGCAACCGAGGCACCCCACCGTGCATACCGCGCGCACTTCCTTTGCGCCTCTCAAGCAGTTGGAGCATGCCACGTAGTATTTTGCGCTTGCAGGCACTCTCTTGACAAGGCGTTTGGGGCAAGAGTTGATGCATCTTCCGCAAGCGACGCACTTTTCTCTGTCCACCTGCGCGTATCCGTCCTCGCCCACTTTCATTGCGCTGAACGGGCAAGAATCCACGCACGAGCCCATGCCCAAGCAGCCCCATTTGCATTGCTTTCTGCCGCCGCCGAGCAATTCCATACTTCTGCAATTGCCGTAGCCCATGTATTCGTACTTGTCAACGGCATATTTTCCTCCTCGGCAAGCAACCACTATCATGGTTTCTTCGGCATCTATGCTTTGTCCCATGATGTCCGCAATAGCTTTTTTGTTTTCCGCAGACGTTGCCGAGCAAGCGTTGATGTCCGCCTTGCCCTCTACGACAGCTTTTGCAAAAGCGTCGCAGCCTGCGTATCCGCATCCGCCGCAGTTTGCGCCCGAGAGCTTTTCACGCACTTGTTTGATGCGTTCGTCCTCGTGTACGGCAAGTTTTTTTCCGAGCACCGCAAGCGTCACGCCGAATACCAACGCAAGCACGAGCAGCACCAGTGTCGAATACAGTATCGTCATCGGATTTACAGCCGAAATAAAGTTAAGCATAAAGCATCACCTCCCTCAAGGAAACATGAGCGTCACCGCACCCGACGTCGAAATAAGACCGCCGAAGGCAACGAACGCCATGCTGAGTATGCTCGCCGATATGAGCGTGATGGGGAAACCTCTGAACGGCTTCGGTACGGCGTCCAAATCCATTTTTTCGCGCACGCCCGCAAGGAGCATAATCGCAATGAGGAATCCCACACCGCTGAACGTACCGTTGAGGAATGCTTGAAGCAAGCTTATGCCGCTCGCAACGCCGTAAGTGTCGATGTTGAGTATCGCAACGCCGAGAACAGCACAGTTTGTTGTGATAAGAGGAAGATATACGCCGAGCGCACTGTAAAGAGCAGGCATATACTTTTTGAGCACCATTTCGATGAGTTGCACGAGTGCCGCGATAACGAGAATAAACGCAATGGTTTGCAAATACTCTACACCGAGCGCAACGAGTGCTTTTTGCACGCACCAGGTTATGACGCTCGCAACGCCCATAACGAAGGTGACCGCAAGTCCCATTCCGAGAGCCGTGTCCGTCTTTTTGGAAACGCCGAGGAACGGGCATATACCGAGAAACTGACTGAGGACGAAGTTGTTGACGAACATCGCTCCGATTATAAGCAAAAAGTATTCCATCATTCAGCCTCCCCTTCTTTTTGTTCGAGCGCGGATTTCGCGTTTTCGATATTCTGTGCAGCTTTTTCCGCTTCGAGTTGTTTCTTTTTCGCTCTTTGGTCGCTCACCAGATTGACGAGTGCCATCGCAAGACCGAGCGTCAAAAATCCGCCTGCGGGAAGTACGAATATGGCAAGCGAATAATCTCTTGCCGCGCCGAGCGATATGCCGAACGTGAGCGAACCGAGCGAGCCTGCAAATATCGTACCGCTGCCGATAAGCTCTCTCACGAAGCCGAGGCAAGTGAGCGCAAGCGTAAAGCCAAGTCCCATGCCCAAACCGTCGAGAATGCTGTCGCCAACTTTGTTTGAGCTTGCAAAAGCCTCCGCTCTTGCCAAAATAATGCAGTTGACCACTATAAGCGGCAAATATATACCGAGCGCGCTGTAAAGCGTCGGAATAAACTTTTTGAGTATCATTTCAAGCAACGTAACGAAAGTTGCGATGATGAGGACGTATGCGGGGATACGCACTTTGTCGGGGATAACCTTTCTCAAAAGAGAAACGAGAGCGTTGGAGCATATGAGTATAAGCGTTGCCGCAAGTCCCATGCCCAAGCCGTTGAACGCGCTTGTGGTGATTGCAAGCGTCGGGCACATGCCAAGCACCAATCTGAACGTCGGGTTTTGCGCGAAAATGCCGTTTGATACGATTTGAAGTTTGGAATTGCTCTTCATATCACGCCTCCTCGATATACGTTCTGTACGCATACACCGCCGCCGCTATCGCATTGTGATAACCCGTCGAAGTGTAGGTTGCCGAACTCACCGCACTAACCTCGCCTTCCTGAAGGTCGGATTTGTTTTTTACGAGTTCGAGTTTCTTTATTGTTTTCAAATCCAAGCCGACGTACTTCGACTTGTTGGCTTTTTCGACTTTGTCGAAATAACCTGCCGTTTCGCCTTGCTCATAAACCGAAATATCTTTGATAATGCCGTCTTTGTCTACAAACACAAGCAGTTCGATAGAGCCGTCCTTTGCGCCGCCGCCCACCGTGTAGTAGCAATATCCGACGATTTCCTCGCCGTTTTTCGCCACAAAGCAAGATTCCACGTAGTTGTTTTTGTCGTAGTCGTAGGACGCGAGTTTTTCATCCTTGACGGACGTTTCCGAGCCGAAAGCCGCCGTGCATTTGTCTGCGATAACTCCGTCGGGATCGACGTAAGTCACCCAGTTGACGATTCCGAGCAAAAGTCCTGCGACAAGCGCGATGACGGTGAGCACCAACGTACATTTTGCAACGTCGCCGAGCTTGAATTTCTTTTTGTTCTTTTCCTTTTGAGAATCCTCTTGCGCTACGTCAGCTTTTACATCCGTTGCATCCGCCTTCACATCTGATACGACCTCGTCGGCTTTTTGCATATCGGACGAAGCGACGTTTTCTTGCGTGGATTCCTCTTTCGTTTCCTCGTTTGAAATCGAGGCATTATTTTTCAACAAATCGTCAGTCATTTTTGCCTCCTTCCAAAGCTTCTTTGTTTTTGCTCTTGACAAGTTTTGCCACATTGAGTTTCTTCGGTGCGCCGAACACTCTGGGCATAATCTTGTCAAGAAGCGGCGTGAGTATGTTCATAAGCAATATCGCAAAAGACACTCCCTCGTTCATAGTGCCGAATTTTCTGAATATAACCGTCAAAAAGCCGAGCCCCACGCCGTATATCACGACAGCAAGACAGGACTTGGGCGAAGTTGCGTAGTCGGTTGCCATAAAGAACGCACCGAACATAAGACCGCCGCCGAGAAGGTACGTCCAGATGTATTCGCCGACGTAACCCGTGTTTGCAAAGAATATTGCTGTAAACACGACCACCGAGCCGATGTAAAGCGCGGGGATACGCCAGTCGATAACTCTGCGAACGAGCAAATACACGCCGCCGATGAGGATTGCAAGCGTGCTGACCTCGCCCGCGCTTCCGCCGATACGTCCGAGGAACATATCCAAAGCGTTGAGCCCTGCGGCAGGATTCGAACCGTTTGCAATCGAGCTTTTTACGCCTGCCATAGGCGTTGCGCTGGTGATTGCGCTGATGTCGATGTCGACTGCGTGTCCGAAGAACGAGAACAGATTTGCGCCGTTGTTAAGAGTGATGGGAGATACGAAACTCGTCATAACGCCCGTCCAGCACAAAAGCAGGAATATACGAGCGGTGATTGCGGGGTTTGCGAAATTTTTGCCGATGCCACCGAAGAGCATCTTGACGATGACGATTGCAAAGAATCCGCCCACGATAGGCACGTAAAACGGCACGACGGGCGGCAGATTGAGCGAGAGTATCATACCCGTAACGACCGCCGACAAGTCGCCCACGCTTTGGAAGCGTTTGCCGATGACGTTGAAAAGCCATTCCGAGAAAACGCAAGTGCCAACGCACAAAATCATCATGCAAAGCGGATAAAATCCGTAAAGCAATACGCTTGCAATCGTTGCGGGAATAAGCGCGATGATGACGTCGAGCATCATCTTTCTCGTGGTGAACGTGGTTGATATATGCGGGGACGACGAAACTATGTATTTTGCCATATCACTTTATCCCCCTTGCTTTGATTTCTTTTTTCGCAAGGCGCATAGCCTGAACGAGCGGACGCTTTGCGGGACAGGAATACGAGCATGCGCCGCATTCTATGCAGTTGAGCACTCCCATTTTGAAAGTGCTTTCGAAGTCGTCTTTTTCAACCGCTTTTTCGATTTCTCTCGGCACGAGGGACATCGGACAGTTGATGATGCACTTGCCGCAACTTATGCACGGCGTCGTGGGATTGAGATTGAACTCTTTGTCCGTCATAAACAACAAGCAGGACGAACCTTTGGTGCAAGCAGGAGTCAAAGACGCTTGCGCAAATCCCATCATAGGACCGCCGCTGACGACTTTTCTTGTCAGCTCCTCGCTCTTGTTGCCTCGGCACACGTCGTAAATGTATTGATACTGCACGCCGTTGCGCACCCAGAAATTGCCTCTCTTTTTTACGCCGCCGCCCGATACGGTCATTGCGCGCTTGTAGCAAGGCTCGCCTTCGTACACCGCTTTTGCGATTGCGTACGCAGTGTGAGCGTTGCACACCACGCAACCCACTTTTGCGGGAAGCTCGCCCGTTGGTACGATTCTGTGCGTGGTTGCGTAAATAAGTTGTTTTTCCGCGCCTTGCGGATATTTCGCTTTGAGGCGCATGACGTCCACGTTTTCGGGAACTATGTCGGCAAGATGCTTGATTGCAAGCGGTTTGTTTGCCTCGATACCGATATAAGCATGGTTTATTTCAAGCGCGGTGAGCAAAAGCTCAACGCCTTTCAGAACGGTGTCCGCCTCTTCCATGAAAAGACGATAGTCGCAAGTAATGTACGGCTCGCACTCCGCCCCGTTGATGATGAGCGTGTCAACTTTGTCTTTGGGCATAAGTTTGACGTGCGTTGGGAAAGTCGCGCCGCCCATACCTACGATGCCGGCGTCCTTCACTCTCTTGATAATGTCGTCTTTTGTGGGATTTTTGAGAGGAGGAAGAGTGCGCTTTGTGTACAAATAATCGTTTTCGATTTCGATATGCGTTGCCTCTCCGCCCGTTGCGGTTGGAAGAGTGCAAATGCTCTTAACCGTACCCGATACCGAAGAAAACACGTTTGCCGAAACAAATCCGTTCGCCTCGCCGATGAGTTGTCCCTCGTCAACGTGGTCGCCGACGGCTACGACTGCCTTTGCCGGTGCGCCGATATGTTGCGACAAAGAAACGAAAACCCTCTCAGGCGTCGGAAACTGCTCAAGAGGTACGTCTTTTGTAAACTTGTTCGCCGGCGGATGTATTCCTCGACGAAAAGTCCTAAGCGGAATTGTCATAACGAAAAGTCCTTCAAGTCCTTTAATAAATAATTGTGAGTTAATTATACATTAGAAAAGTTACAATGTAAATACCCCTTTTTTGATTTTTTAAGGTTTTTTAACCTCTTTTACGATTTTAGCGGCGAGAGAAAACACTGCCACCAGCACCAAAAATCCTCCGAAAAGTTTTTTGAGCAGATCCCCGTTTGCTTCGCTTGCCCAAAACGAGCAAAAAACACATGCCGCGAGCGAGGGTAAAAGCATGAAAATCAGGTTGTCTTTTCTTATCAAACCGTTTTTTGCATGCACCAAAAGAGCGGCGCTGCCCGACGGCAAAAAGGCGATTAGATTTGCGAATTGCGCAGTGATTTGTTCAACCCCCATCACAAGCACGAGTATGGGCAAAGTGAGCGTACCGCCACCCATTCCCATACCTGCAAGCACACCGCCCAAAACGCCTGCCAACACAAAATACAAAAATTGCATATTCACCTCATATTGATACATAAGCGACACTTTATCGGTTTAATTTTATCGATAAAATGCCGTTTTAGTCAAAAATCATTTTAAATCCGGCAAACGTCATAAGCGCGTAAAACAAGAAAGACAACGCGTTGGGCGAGATTTTTTTGAGGAATAACGCGCCCAGAATTCCGCCTATCGTAACTCCTATTACGACGGGCAAAATCACTTCTTTTCGATAGTTTCCTCCGATGGCGTAAACGATTGTCGAAACGAGGCACAAGGGCAAAATCACAGCGATTGCCGTGGCGTGTGCGCTCTTTTCGTCAAGGCCGCAAATATAATTAAGACACGGCACGGCAAGCATACCTCCGCCCGCCCCGAAAAGTCCGTTGACAATACCTATGAATATAGAACAAAAGCACGTCAAAATCTTCTTTTTTACGGATAAAGTTTGCGCTTGTAGGTCATATTTGAAATAGTTTTGCGCACTCGGCGCACCGATATAGATATTATTCTGCACGAATTTAGTTTTATTAATTTGCGCGAAAATATGAATTTCGATTGCCAAAATATTGTTTTTGTATTAGGATAAGAAAGCATATTGATTTATATGATGCGCGTATATATGCGTGCGACGTGTATTTCAAACATCAATCGGACGCAAGTCCAAGCAAAATAAATCTCTTTATAGGTTTGGTATGAACAAGAAGAAATTTGCAGTATTAGCACTATTGATGATCGCACTCGTCGTGCTTTCTTCGGCTATGCTCGTTGCTTGCAACAAAGACGCCGACAACGGAAACGACGATACGACTAAAACGATCGAAGCCACCAAGGGACTTCTCATCTCCAACGGCGACTTCAAAGTCGTTGACACATCCGTCAAGACTTACCCCCGCACACTCACTTCCTGGACGGGCGGCAAGACCTACTCCTCCGGCAACTACAAGGACGACGTCACCGCAGGCGCAATCAGCCTCGACAAAGCCCTCTACGACGCCAACAAGAGCAAGTGGGACGACAACGACGATACGCTTTACAACAAGCTTATCGCGGGCGGCAGATACGGTGACGACGACAAAATCAAAAACGCACTTATGGTCTACATGCCCGAAGAATCCGAAAAGGACGGCAAGAAAGTGCACGGCCCGACGGCTTACGGCTATACTTCCACCTCTTTCACCATCTCAAAGGGCGGTTACTACAAGCTCTCGGTGGACGTGTTGACTCACAACATCAAGGGTACGGACAAGGGCACTCCCGGCGCGCGTATTTACGTCAGCTCCAACACTTATGCGGAATACGAAGCAATCAACACCAACGGCGAGTGGAAAACTTACACCTTCATCATCGAAGGTTCTCCCTCCTCCGCATCCACGCTCAACGTGATGCTTGCGCTCGGCAAATACTCCACCTCTTACACCACCGGTCTTACCACCGGTTATGCGGTGTTTGACAACCTCAGCCTCACCAAACTCGACGACGGCGACGAATACAAAGCGGCAGTCGAAAGCGAAAGAAACGCACCCGACCTTGCAACTCTCACCACAAGAACGACAACCCTCAAAGTTTCCAACGGACGCTTTGATTTCGGCACGACTTCCCTTTCTTCCTCCGGCACTCCCAACGGCTGGGCATTGGTGACGGGCAACAGCGGCAACAACGATTCCGCTCCGTCCTCTTTGGGCTACAACGCAGTCATCGACGTAAGCAAATTTGCCGATAACTACGAAAAATATTCGACGACCTACTACACCAAGGCGAACTCCACTGCGGAAAAACGTTCCTACGTCCCCGCAGGCAGCCTCGAAGCAATCACGGACGCAATCCAAAATCTTCCGACGTCCGCAGTAGGCACAAACGTCTTTATGCTTTCGCAACAACTTATGACTGCGCAAGGCATCAAGTCCTCTCGTTCAATCACCATTGAAAAGAACAAGACCTACGCTCTTTCCATCAACGTTTATACCTATGGTATTCACGGTGCGGGCGCATCTTTGGTGCTTTCGGGCAGCGACGGCAAGGACATCACCATCAAAGGTATCTCTTCCAACCCCTCCGAAAAAACTTATATCGGCGGTCAGGCTATCGACTCCAACAGTTATGAGGACGGCGCGGTAGATCCCGGTCAAACCACAAACGGTTGGAAGACTTACACCTTCTATATCCAAGGCAACCAATTCAAAGATTTCAGCTACAACATGACGTTATGGCTCGGCACGGAAGGCACTTCCAGCAACAAGGCTGTCGAATACACCAACTGGGGTTCGGACAAGACTCAAACCACATACACCGCAAACGGCACGTTTGCAAACGGATGGGTGTTTGTTGACGAACTCAACCTTGCGGAAATCGAAAACCTCCCCACCGCAGGCAGCGGCATCGAAGCAAGCAACGCAAATCAAACTCTCGACTTGGCAGTTGCAGGCAAAACCGACTATCAAGGTCTTATCGTTGACCTTACAAGCTCCAACATGCTTGCAGACATCCTCGAAGCAGGCGACGCAACCTACCCCGAAGGCATCGGACAACTCGGCGCAGGCATTCCGAAGAACTGGGTGCCCAGCTTTGACACGACCAACGCAAAGAACCCGATTGTCAAAGACCTCATTTCTCACGGCGTGATCAACCTCGGCGAAGAAGGCACTCCCGCAGCGCCCTACTCAATCGTCGACACTCGCGCATACCAAATCAAAGCAAGCGGCGACAGTCGTTATGAAATCGAAACTGGCAAAATCACCATCGAGAAAAACAAATTCTATCGCTTCTCTGTTTGGGTAAAAACAGAAGACGTCAAAGATACGAGCGGCGCATACGTTTCTCTCGTCAAGAAAGGCGACACCGTCAAAGACGATTCGACTTTGACAACGTTCTCTCAAATCAACACCAACTCCGACAAGGACGGCTTCGACCCCTACCTCAACAATTGGTGCGAACTCACGGTCTTTGTCAAAGGCAGTGAGAAAGAAGACACCGACGTCACCTTGAAGTTTGCTCTCGGCACCGGCGATCGCTGGGCATCTAGCACTCTCACGAGCGGTTCTATGTACGTTGCAAACGTCAACGGCGCAGAAATCACTCAATCGGTGTACGACGGCGCAAGCACAGGCACTTACGTCAAGACCGTCAACCTTGCTTCCGCTTCGTCAAGCTACACCTTCACAAACGGTGCGTTCGACGATTACGACACCAAGGACGAGAACCTCGAAAGCGGCAAATCTCTCAAAGAACAATCTATCGCGGCAACTCCTTCCAACTGGACGTTCAGCGACAAGACTTTGAAGCCCAACACCGCTGATTCCAAACTCGTTGCAGGTACGATCGCTTTGAGCACGGACGACAACAAGTCCTTTGCTCACTCTGCTCAAACTACGGCAGTGTTCCCCAACGTGAACGCAAACGTGTTTGACAACCTCTACGGCAACTTCTACGACGAGAACACCGACCTCAACTCCTTCCCCGGAAAGAAAGCTCAACTTCTCGCAATCGGTTCAAACGACGGCACGACGGCTTATGCGGCAGGCTTCTCTTCAAACAGCGTGACGCTCTCTGCAAACAGCTACTATGCTCTCTCCGTGTATGCAAGAACAATCGGCAACACCAAGTTCTCCGTATTCCTCACCGGTGAATCTTCCGTTGACTCCGACAGCAGCGAAAGCCCGTTTGTAGTGACAAGCTCCGATGCAGAGTGGACAAAATACACCTTCTACATCCGCACCGGTCACGCAAGCGTTTCCGTCAAGCTCAATCTCTGGCTCGGCGAGGACGTCAAGTACGTCACCCATGCCGCGAGCGAGGACGATGCAAAATCCAACGGTACCGTTTTGTTCGACAACGTCACCTACAACACCATCGACGAGGACAAATACGAAGCAGCAACCTCTGACACTACAAATCACAAAATCTCCTTCCTCACCGATAGCTTTGACTCGCTCTCGTCCACCGTCGAATCGAGAAAGAGCCTTTCCACCCCCAGCGGATGGACGGGCAGCGTAAGCGGCACGACTTCTTCAAAATCTACCAAGAGCGGCATCGTTTATGCGGATCGCAACTTCTACGAAGTGGAAACCGTTGACGGCACCGACTATGCTCGCATCCTCGGTGCGGACTACACCGTCGACAGCGACAAAGCAACTCCCACCAACGAAGAAATCGCAGCGGCAAAAGCAGACTCAAGATTCGAAGGCAAATCCGATGACGAAATCATCGCAACCCTCAAAGAAGAAAAAGTCGTCAAACTCAAAAAGGAAAATTGGATTCCCGTCAGCGAACTTGCCGCTCACAGCGGAAATCAAATGCTTGTGATCAACAACACCGAAAAGAGCGCATACACATACACAAGCTCTTCCCTCACTCTCAAAGAAGCGTCCTTCTATGAAGTGTCCGTTTGGGTGAAAACTTACGGTATGTCCTCCGACGATGACATCAGCGGCGCAAACATCGAGCTTTATCTCGGCTCTGCAAACGAATCCGACAAGCCCTTCTCCTTCACAGCAATCAAGGCGAACGACGGTTGGACGAAATACACCTTCTACGTCAAGACGATGGACGACGACGTGACGAGCGTCACCGTCAAACTCTCCCTCGGCAAGTACGAGTCCGAAACCGTTGACGGCGAAACAAAGGTCACGGGCATCACAAGCGGATACGCAATGTTCGACGACGTAACCGTCAAGACCGTTGACGAAAGCGTTTACGACGGCGCAACCGAAGGCGACACCGTGCTCAAACGTCAAGTTTCCAACGAAACTTCCGGCAAGGGCGACGACGACAACAAAGGCGGCAACGAAACTCCCTCCAAGACCTTCAACACCGAAGCTTTGTGGTGGATGGTGCCCACGATAGTTCTTGCAGTGCTCATCATCGTGGTTGTGATCGTCTATATCGTGCGCAAGGTCAGAAAGCCGATTGCAAAGAAGAAAGAAAAGAAAGCGGCATCACCCGTTGAAACTCCTTCCCTCGATGCAAAGCACAACAAGTACGACGACAACAAAGAATAATCGCCGATAAAGCAAAACGCTCGCAAGCAAAAACTTGCGAGCGTTTTTTTATAAAAACATACGGAACATAAAAATATTTACGGAGCGCAACTTTCATTTCGGGAGATATAAGTTCCGTTTTATATTCTTATATAATTAATTATAAGTTGTTTTCATATTATTCAATATGAACAAAACGGCAAAATCTTTCGGCATAGTCACAAGTTTTTCGGTTGCGACAAGGCTTGCTTCTTTCATTTTCAAGATGTGGATGTCGCGCTCGCTAGGCGCGGAAATCGTCGGACTTTATCAAATTGCGCTCAGCACTCTCTTGATGCTCTTTACAATCACCGCAGGCGCACCGACAGTGCTCTCGCGCAAGATTGCGGAAGCAAGCGGAAACCTCAAAAAACAAAATTCGCTTGCAACTGCTTCGATGATTATGGGGCTTTGCATATCGGCGGCAATCTGCGCGCTGTTTTTCGGGCTGGGAAAGAAAATATCTCCCCTGTTTTCAAATCCCGACTGCTTGCCTATTTTCTTCATTATGCTTCCCACCCTTTTGACGTCAACGCTGTATGCGTCTTTGCGAAGTTGGTTTTGGGGGCGCAAGAAATTCGTTGCGTTTTCGTCCACCGAACTTGTCGACGAAATCGTCAAAATCGTGCTTTCAATCGTATTTACGGGCGGTTTGCTCTCTTGGCTCGACGGAGCGCAGAGCATTGCTTTGGCAATGACGATTTCCGACCTAGCGTGCGTAGTAATTTTGATAATACTGTTTTTCCTATCGGGCGGACGATTGACAAAACCGAGCGGATTCAAGGATTTGACGCTCAAAACAATTCCCCTTTCCGCAACGCGTATAATCACGTCTTTGGGCGCGTCTTTGACCGCCTATATTCTGCCCAAAATGCTTGTAAAATCGGGGCTTACGCTTGCGGAAGCGACGGCGCAATACGGCAGAGTGTCGGGCATGGCTCTTCCGCTCATCATGGCGCCCGTGGCGTTTATAAGCGCGCTGTCCGTGGTGTTCGTTCCCGACGTTGCCGAATCGCGCTCAAAAGGCGATATGGACGCCGTGCGTGCGAAAATGGCAACCTCTATGCTGTTTGCAATCGTCATTGCGTGTTTGTTTTTTGCGGTGTATTTGCCGCTCGGGCAAAGCCTCGGTCTACTTCTTTTCAAGGACAAGGAAGCCGGCAAATTCGTGTCTTACTGTTCGTTTATGCTCTTTCCAATCGCCACGGCGCAAGCGACCACACCTATGCTAAACTCGCTCGGCAAAGAGCAAAACACACTTCTCAACACGATTGTGGGAGCGGTGGCAATGATTCCGTGCGTGCTGTTTATGCCAAAATACATAGGCGTGTACGCAATGGCGCTCTCAACCGGCACTTGCTTTTTGCTCATTGCGATTTTAAATCTGATAGTCCTCAAAAAAGAAGTCGGCTCGTTTATCAACCACAAGAAAAACGTGCCTATGATTTTGCTTTCCGTTCCGCTTGCCGTTACGGGACTTTTCGCGGCGAAACTGCTGTGCAATTATGCCGACTATATCACCGCAATCGTGGTTGTGGGCGTGTACGTGCTCTTCTTTTTCTTTCTCATCGTATCCGCTTTCAACGTGGTTGACGTCACCGCTTGCGTCAAAATGTTTGCTCCAAACCATGCAAAATCCGCAAAAATCACGAGAAAAACACATAAAAAACGCAAGGAAAAACGTGAAAAATCGCTATGCGATTTCAGGTGCAAAAAGCGGACGCGCGCAAAGGCACGCACGTTCGATTTGCAAAAGCAGACAAGAACAAAAACGCCTAAATCCGCAAACTCGGCATAAAAAACACGCCTTGTATGCAAACTATGCGTATGCTGAATTTGTTTATAAGGTGTTTGATTTTATACTTCGTTTTGCTCATCGCCATGCGGCTTATGGGCAAACGACAGCTTGGAGAATTGCAGCCCTTCGAACTTGCGATAACGCTTGTGGCAAGCGACCTTGTGTGCATACCTATGGCGGACTCGTCAATCCCGATTTTGTACGGAATAATCCCCGTTTTTTCGCTGTTTTTGGTGCATATCATCATCACGAAACTTGCCACGAAAAGCATCAAATTCCGCAAATTTCTCAACGGCAAACCCATTATCATCATACAAAACGGCAACATATTGCCCGACGTCATGAAAGAGCTGAATCTCAACGTGGACGACATCATGGAGGCGTTGCGCGGCGCAGGATGCTTCAATCCGTCCGAAGTCGAGTACGCAATCCTCGAAACCAACGGTAATATGAGCGTGTTGCAAAAGTCGGCAAACAGACCGCTCTCGCCCTCCGACGTGCAGCTAAATCCTCCAAAAGCCGAAATCCCCGTCACCGTCATTATGGAAGGAGAATTCGTTGCGGAAAACGTTGCGACGCTAGAAGGCAACGTCAAAGAGGACGTGCTTGCCTATCTCAACGATATAGCGATGAAGCAAGAGGACGTACTCGTGCTTTTGCTTGCAGGACAAGACGTTTTTATTCAACCGTATAAGGGTCACTTTATCACCGCAACGCTGAACAAGGGTGCAGATTCAGGCGACGACGACAACGCTTGCAACAACGGCTGCAACGGCGATTGCGAGCAGCAAAATTCGCGTATGGAAACGCAAGGCGAGCTTTGCGATTCGCAAAAAGCGGACAAAGCTTTTTCTCTATTTCACGGAGGTGAAAAGCAATGAAAAAAGTCGTGCTTGCGATCGTAATTCTTGTCGTAATCGTAACGGGCGGAGTGCTTGAAGACTTTTATATTCACAAGACTTTTTCCTCTCTAAACGAAAAGCTCGTATCTCTTGAAAACTCCATAAAATCGCAGGACGACGACTGCATCGACAAAGCGAACGAAATATTCGACTGGTGGGAGAAAAAGCGCATGTATATGGAGCTATTTGCATTTTCGCCCGATGTTCGTTCGTTCTCCGTCGCACTTGCCGAAACACAAGGCTCGATCGAATGTGAGGACTATCAGAACGCACTGTCCAAGTGCCGCTCGCTCATAGTTATGGCAGACAACATCAAACGCCTTTTGGACTTCAATGCCGAGGATATAATATAAGCAAGGATATCAAAAACGCCACTCCGATATGCGTATTTTTGCATATCGGGTATCCTCGTTTTCGTGTATGCACATATGCGCACTTTTGCATATGGTATCACCTTAACATGTCCTTCAAATCATAAATATCGCCTGCGCCGATCATCAGAATCACGTCATGTGATTTTGCGCGACTTTTTACGAAATCAATAGTTGATTGCGCTCCTTTGAGAAGATAAACGCCTCGTTTGCGATATTTGTCGAAAATAGCATTGAACAACACATCGCTGTCTACGCCGTCGGAGAGTCTTTCTCGCGCGGCATACGTAGGCATAATCGCAACGGTTTTGACGCCGTTCCGTTTTGCACCCAATACGCTTGCGAAATCGTCAAGATACGCCTTTGTTCTCGAATACGTGTGCGGCTGAAAAACGACCATGATTTTGCCGAGATTTCGCGCGCGTTTTATCACCTCGGCAATTTCGCTCGGATGATGCGCAAAGTCGAAATACACCTTCGTTTTTCCGATATCGTCGGCACGCTCGAAACGTCTTTTCACGCCTTGATAACTTTCAAGCGCATGTACGCAGTTTTCAAAGTTCAATCCGCAAGCAACGCCTGCGGCAATTGCGAACGTTGCGTTTTTATAGTTGTATTCCCCCTCGTCTTTCAATTTGAGCTTGACGACTTTTTTGCCGTCGGACACCATTGCGCCGTCTGCCTTGAAAAAGCACTGTAATCTTTTCTCTTTGCCGTTTTCAACGCACACGCAAAACGAGTTTTTGCTATTTTGTTTTTTCGTTTTGTCAATGAGTTCGAGGTTGTTTTCGCAAACGATTTTTACACTGCTTTTTTGCAAAAACTTTGAAAAAGTCGCTTTGACGCTTTTCAAATCATCGTAGCAATCGGGATGATCGCATTCCGCATTAAGCACCACGCTTACACGGGGATCGAGCGCAAGCAAATTGCGTTTGTACTCGCACGCTTCGCACAAAAATACGCAATCTTTCAAATCTTCGATTTGACTTACACCCGTATTGTTGACGTAATTTGAAAATTCTATACTTTCACCGCCTATCATTGCAGCAAATTTCACGTTGTTGCTTTTGAGAATGTGCGCGAGCATAGCGGTTGTCGTGGTTTTGCCGTGCGTGCCTGCGATTGCGACCGTTTGACCGAACAAGTTTGAAACCCGCGCCAAAAATTCGTGCCTTTCAAAAACGGGAATATCCTTTTCTCTCGCTTTTGCTATTTCGGGATTATCGCTCGGAATTGCCGAAGAAAACACCAAAAAATCCGCATTTTCAAGCTCGAAAAAGTCGGGATTTTTGCCGAGTTTCGCACCGTTTTTTATAAGTTCGTTGCACAATCCGTTGATTTTTGCGTCGCTGCCGCTAATCTGTATGCCGAAATCCGCAACGAATTTCGCAAGCGCGTTCACCCCGACTCCGCCTATCCCGACAAAATACCCTCTTTTTGCTTTTGACAAATCCATATTTCAATATATGAAATAATAAGGCAATTGCAACACTTTGTTCACGTTTGCGTTTTCGGTTTTATCGCCGTTTAGTTGCAACTTTCACACGCAAAAACGCTTGTTTTTTTCTCAAAATTCCGCTGCGTTTTGCCATATATAATCAACATAAACATCAAATTTGTGCCGTTTTGTTTCATTTTTAAAAATATGTATTGTTTATTTTCATACAAAGTGTTATAATATTCAAAACCATACTAGGAGGGAGATATGGAACTTTCGGACGTAAAAATCAGGCTCGTAAATCAAGACGGCAAACTCAAAGGGGTTGCGTCCCTTGTCATTGACGGTTGTTTTGCCGTGCACGACATCAAAATCGTAGAGGGCGAAGGCGGAGTTTTCGTTGCGATGCCGTCAAGAAAAACACCGGACGGCGAATACAAGGACATCGTCCACCCCATAAATTCTCAAACGCGCGAACTTTTCAAAAACAAAGTGCTCGAAGCCTATCGTTTGGCTCTTGAAGTAGAACAAGAATAATTTTTGTTTCAAACGCTATTAAATCGTCAAAAACGACTATCCGCCAATCGACGCATACATGCCAGTCGAGCCGACGCATATTCACCGCCCCGACGGATATGTTTTTGCATATCGTCATATGGGCATATTCGCATATGAACGCGCGTCGTTTTTCGCAAATAATATTTTTGCTCATATGCGCACTTGAAGTTGACAAAAAACAACGCCTGCAAATATTTGCAAGCGTTGTTTTTTGTTGATTTCTTGCGATTTTATCGTATGCGTGCGCCAAGTTTTGCTGTCGCACTCCCCCCTAATCAGAAGTTTGCGGGATGTTCGTCAAGCGCAAGCGTGCCGCCCGGATTGAGCGTGTTGTTGGGATCGAAATACGCTTTGAGTGCCTTGAACACTTTGAGTTGCTCGCTTCCGATCGAGCCTTCGAGGAAGGGCGCAAAAAGTTTGCCGATGCCGTGATGGTGCGAAAGCGCAGCGCCCGACTTCATGATTGCTTCCAAAATTGAGCTGTGATACTTTCTGAAAGCGTCGAGATCTGTGGTCTTGATGATGAAGATGAAATAGAGGTTTGCGCCTTGCGGATAACTGTGCGAAATGTGGCAAGTGCAAATTGCATTCGGCCATGCTTTGACGACTTTTCTGACCTCGTCGTGAACTTTGGGCATATTGTCCCAGTTGACGGCGCACTCGAGAGTGTCGATGATGATGCCGTAGTCCTGAATGGTGTCGCGAAGATACGGGTCGGAGAATCTGCCGTGCTCCCACGAAGTCGTTACGTAGCCGGTGAGATACAGTCCGTGATACTTTCTTGCAATCTTGCGGATGTTGCGATAGATGTTTCTTTGCAGTCCGCTTTCGCCGTCGCAGAAGCCGAGAAGCAAGCATCTGGAATGTTGTTTGTAGCCCTTTGCCGCAAGAAGCGGTTCGAGCGGAGAACCGATGATGCCGTACATATGCGACATCATATCCGTTTCTTCGGCGTCGGAAAGACGGAATGCCGACGGATGTCCGAATTCACCTTGCATAACCTCCCTCATAACCGCCATGCCGTCCTCCCACGTCGGGAACATAAACGAGAACTTTTTGTGTTTTTTGGAGAGATTGAACACTTTGAGCGTAACTTCCGTAAGGATGCCGAAGCAACCTTCGCTGCCCATCATGATTTGGTCGATATCGGGACCGGTTGCCTTTCTCGGTGCGCCGTCCGACTTGATTACGCCGATTGGCGTGACGTACTCTTGTTTAAGCACGATGTCCGCCGCACAGCCGTAATAGGTGGAGTTTTGCCCGGAACCTCTCGTGACAACCCAGCCGCCTACGCAGGAATACTCGAAAGATTGCGGGAAGTGTCCGCAAGTGTAACGCTTTGTCGTGCCGAAATTTTCGGGCGCATGATTGAGGATGTCTTCGAGTTGCGGCCCGCTGATGCCGGGTTGAACGGTGATGGTTTGATTGACTTCGTTGAAAGCGATGACTTTGTTGAAGTTTTTGCTGATGTCAATCATGATGTTGGGGCTGACCATAGGTTCCGTGCCGCGCGTGACGGACGATCCGCCTGCGTGCACGTACACCTTGATTCCGTTGTTGTCCGCATACTTGACAAGGCTTTCGATTTGCGCTTTGTCGGTGGGATAAACGACGATGTCGGGCACGTTTTCGACGATACCTTTTCTCAATCTCATGATGTCGATCATGGTTTTGCCGTATGCAAGGCGAACTCTTTCAAAGTCGTCTGTGGTTGCGTTGTCGGGGCCGACGATAACCGTGATTGCCTCGATTTGCTCCTTTGTGAGCGCGCTTTCAACGTGCACGTCAACAAGCTGTTCGCCCGTGTCGACCATGACCTTGAAATCGTCGTCGCTCAAAGAGAATATGCTTTTGATGAGTTTGTAAAGACCTTCTTTGGGGGCTTTGTACTTGTTGGGATCGCCCCATTTCATGATGGAACGGAAGGATCTGGGATTGGGTGCTTCGGTGATCCATTTGGGTTCGTAGTCTTTGTAGGGTTTTGACATAGTTTTCCTCCAAACTGCCGTTTTATCTGTCGAAAATTGTCGGATAAAACCGCGATTTATTCATATTTTGTATTTTTTATTATTTGTTCTCTTCCGCTTTCGCTTCACGGAGAATATGTTTCAAATCGTCGTAAAGACGCTTGTTGTTGGGATAAATTCTGCGATATATTCTGCTGTACAATTTTTCATAGAGCGCGTGCTCTTTCATATCGGGCTTAAACTCTGCCGCGACGTGGACCATGTTTTTTGCCGCCTCTTCGAAGGAATTGTAAACTCCGAGCCCCGTGAACGCGGTGATTGCCGCGCCGAGTGAAGACGTTTCGTAGGTTTGCGCACGCCTTACGGGAATACCCATAATATTTGACGTGATTTGGCAAATCTCGTCGCTTTCGCTTCCGCCGCCCGAAACCGCGATAAACTTGACGTCGATTTTGGTTTTACGCTGTATGGACAAAAGTCCGTCGTAAAGTCCGTAGGCAATACCCTCGATGATTGCTCTGTAAATGTGGATTCTCGTATGGCAATCCGCAAAGCCGAGGATTGCGCCTCTTGCCGTGGGATGCTTGATACCGGGCGTCCAATATGGTTGAAGAATTAGACCTTCGCAACCTGCCGGGACGTCTTTGAGGTGTCTGTTCAAAAGCTCCTCCGCAGAAATGCCGATTTCTTGCGCCTCTTTGACTTCTTTGTGAGCAAACTCGTTTTTGAACCAGGATATCATCCAGTATCCGCGATAAATCTCTATTTCGGGGTTATACTTGCCGGGCAGCACTGCCGGATAAGTAGGCACAAACGGCTCGGTTTCGATATACTTGTCGGTGGTCATCTGCACGGTTGCCGTCGTGCCGAGCGACAACGACGCTCCCGTTGAATCCACACATCCCGATCCCAACGTTTCGCAGCCCTTGTCCGAGCCGGATGCTATAACGGGTGTTCCTTCCTTGATGCCGAGGTCGAGGCTTGCCTCTTTTGTTATGTAGCCGACAATCTCGCCCGGTTCGATGAGATCGCACATGTTCTCCGCTTTGAGATCGAATATCGGTGCGGTGATTGCCTTTGGCGATTGCCACGTTTTGTTTTTGTAATCGAACGGAATATGTCCGATTTGGTTTGCAACGGAATCTTTCATAACGCCCGTAAGACGATATGTAATCCATCCCGAAAACATCAAAAACTTGTGCATTTTCGCCCATACTTCCGGCTCGTATTCGTGCACCCAGTTGCATGCCGACGCTTTGCATTGCGCCGCCGCAAGGTCGTATAGGTTGAGCATACGAAGAAGGGATTTGAAGCCTTTGCCGAATCTCGTTTTGTCGGCATCCTTGACTTCTCTTTGGTCAAGCCACAAGATGATGTCGCGAAGGGGTTTGCCCTCTTTGTCAACGACAACCGCAGTGTCGCGTATCGTGGTGACGGCAACGCCTTTTATGTCTTCCCAAAGCTCCGAGCATTGCTCTTTGAGTCCGTTGGTGGCTTCTTTGAGCCTATCCCAGTAAAATTCGGGAGTTTGCTCCGCCCATCCTATTTCCTTTGAAAAGTACGGCTGTTTGAAGTGGACTTTCATTTTGCCGTAGTCCTTGCCGTGCTTGTCGAAAAGCATGGCGCGCACGCTTTGCGTGCCGAAATCGATTGTTAGTACAAGTGGTTCTCTCATAATTTTCCTTTATAAACGCAATGCGGTTTCCCGTCCGCTTTGCGCTCCGTTTTCAATAAATGCTTGCCGTTGCGATGAGGTTGACGTCCGTGCCGCATACGCCTTTGAGCACCACGTCCCCTCTATGCAGTTTTTCGCTTACTACGACGGCGTTGATTTGCTTCATAAGTTCGTCGATTTTGTCTTTCGGGATTTCGCCGTCCGTCCTGACGGGAAGCACGGGATAATCCTTGAAAGTGGTTGCGACGGTGGAGCATACCGAGCGCATGGGGCAAGTTGTTTCACTCACCGCAAAAGCCTCGCCTCTTTTGCAACCGTTGCCGCTCACTATGCCGTTTTCTATTTTGATTCTGCACCCGCGCGGGCACACGATACATACAAGTTCCATTATCTCTCCTCCACTCTGACTTCGACTTTGCTTCCATCTTTTATGCCGAAAGAGGCAAAGTCAAGTTCGATACGTTGCATTTCGGGCGGGCGTAAGAAAGCAAAATTCTTTTTGAACGCCTCGTTGCCGTCGACGCTCACGTAAAGCGTGGCTTTGTCCATATCCTTTGCGGCACGGAAGAAAAACACGACTTTGTCGCAAGGCTTGCCAAGGTCGATTCTGTGCGGCACGTAGCTCAAAAGTCCTTTGCCTTTTTCTATGCGCACGCTCTTGCCCGACGGTTTGAAATCCACTGCGTTTGCGCCCGCGTCTTTTGCACATTCGGACACATAATCCACCAAATCGAACACGTTAAGTGCGTTTCCTGCCGAAAACACACCGTCAATCGACGACATGTAGGTCTGGTCGCAGTCCGCGCCTTTCGTAAACGGATTTATCTTTACGCCTATGGATTCGGCAAGTTCGTTTTCGGGGATAAGTCCGACGGAAAGAATGAGCGCGTCGCAATCGATGCGTCTTTGAGTGCCGTCGACAGGTTGCATTTTGTCGTCTACCTTTGCAACCTCAACCGCTTCGAGTCTGTCCGTGCCGAACACTCTCGTAACGGTGTGCGATAGGTGAAGAGGTATGTTGAAATCGTGCAAGCACTGATGTATGTTTCTCGTAAGTCCGCTCGGCGTGGGCTTGACTTCGTAAACGCCCTCGACGGTTGCGCCTTCGAGCGTAAGACGTCTTGCCATGATAAGTCCGATGTCGCCGCTTCCCAAAATAACGCACTTTTTGGTGGGCAACTTGCCTTGCAGATTGACGAAGTTTTGAGCCGTACCGGCGGTAAACACGCCTGCGGGGCGAGTGCCCTGAATAAGCACTTGTTTTGCCGTGCGTTCCCTGCATCCCGTGGCAAGCACGAGTGCTTTGGCAAAGAATTTTTCAATGCCGTCCTTGGACACTGCGGTGATTTCAAAACCGCCGTCCTTCTTTTCTATTCTAGTCACAAAGGTGAAAGTAAAGGTGTCTATGTCGAGTTCTCTGACAAAATCTATATATCTCTCGCTGTATTCGGGGCCTGCGAGTTTTTCGCCGAAGCGGATAAGCCCGAACCCGTCGTGAACGCATTGTTTCAAAATTCCGCCGAGGCGCGCTTCTCTTTCTATAATTGCGACTTTGCCGCCTTTAAGGCATGCGCTTTGCGCCGCCGAAAGACCTGCGGGGCCGCCGCCGATAACCACTACGTCATAATTGCGCATATCAGTTTTCCTCCTAGGCATTGCCCTTGGTGTTTCCGTAAACGATGACGCTGCCCTCGTCGCCTTTGAGAACGTCCTCGATTGCTATACCCTCATGCTCGGCAATTATTTTTGCAACGAGCGGCGAGCAGAAACCGCCTTGGCATCTGCCCATACCTGGGCGTACTCTTCTCTTTACGCCGTCTATGGTTGCGACTTTGAGGGGGCTTTCGAGCGCGTCGACGATCTCGCCCTTGCTCACTTCTTCGCAGCGGCAAATAATCTCGCCGTATTCGGGATTTTTTGCGATATACTTCGCTCTTTCCTCGTCGGGAAGATTCGCAAGCCTCGGAGTGTGCTTGTAAACGGGATTGAAATTCGTCTTTTCTTCCGCCTTCAAGTCCTCTTTAATCCAGTTTGCTATGTCAACCGCAATTGCGGGAGCGGCGGTGATACCCGGTGATTGAATACCTGCCGCCTCGTAAATATTTTTGGTGAAAATGCCGCGTCTGACCACGAAATCTTCTTCGTAGGTCGCCGCGCGCGTACCCGAAAAATAGGTTATAATATCGCCCTTGTTGAGCATAGGTTGGGCGAGTTTTTGCTTTTTGACGATGTTGTCGATGTCTTTTATGCTTGTGGAATAATCTTCTCTCGACGGCACTTCGTGTGCGTCCGGTCCGACCAAAATATTGCCGTCGATTGTGCGCATAACGCCGCCGCCCTTGGTGTGACCGACTTCCTCTTGCTTGTCGGGTTGAGCCTCTTTGGGCAGAGGTGCGAAATAACTTCTTGCATAGGACGAGAGCGCATACCCGACTTTCTTTTTGTCCAGAATGATGTCCGTGCCTTTTCTCGGGTGAATGGTAAACGTTCTGTCCCCTGCCATATCGGCGATGACGTCGCTGTACACGCCGGCGCAGTTGACGACCGCGCGAGGATATATATCGCCGCGATTTGTATGCACGCAAACCACTTTGTCGCCCTTGACGTCCATACCATCAACATAGGTATTGAGCGACACTCTCGCACCGTTTTGAATTGCGTTGTCGCAAAGCGCGATGGTCGTCTTGTAGGGCGAAACCATGCCTGCGCTTGCCATATACATACCGCCCTTTGCCCACGCCGGAGGATTGGGTTCGATTTTTTTGATTTCCTCTTTGCCGACGTACCTTACGCCTTCGACGCCGAGGATTTTTGCTTTCAAAAGGAAAAGAGGCGGAATAATCGTATTTTCCCAACCGGTTGAGAAAATGAACATCTGCGCCCAACGCTTGAAAGACAAACCAAGGTCTTTTGCAAGTTGAGTGTACATTCTGTTGCCTTCGAGGACATATTTGAGCTTTTGCTGACCTTTGTGCAAGTCAATGCCGGGGTGTATGCACCCGTCGTTGCGAGAGGACGCGCCGCATGCCACGTCGTTTGACTTTTCAACAAGCAAAACGTCGAGTTTCAAACGAGAAAGCTCTCTTGCCACGGCGCAACCGACAATACCGCCACCAACGATAAGCACGTCGGGTTTTTGTCCCGAAAGCGCATCGTCTTTGAGCGTGGGCTTTTTAGGCTCTTCGTGAAAGCCTTTGAGTCTTATGTCGTTGACAACGCCCAGCGAGCCTTTGCATACCGCCGCTTTACCGCACTTGTAAATATCCGTCCAATTGTCAAGTTCTCCCGTGAGCCTTACGCACCCGCGGTAGTTTTCGACTTTGACGGACGGGGCGATTTTATTGACCGCCCTGCGTATCTTTGCCAAATTCATAATTTAATCCCTCTATATTTATTTTTCCTATTTTAGTGCGCGGAAATTTGTCCACACATTGCACTTCCCGGGGTTTGTTCCAATGGGACATGCGTTTTGAAATGTGGTTTATCACCGCTTGTTTTTGAGCGTCGGTAAGCTGTCCTTCCACAAGCAATTTGATGTAGGGTTTGCCGTTCACTCTGTATTCGATACAAGCGCAATCGCCCACAAACGGCAACTCGCTTGCAATTCGTTCTATTTCGCTCGGGAAAACGTTGATACCCGAAATTTTTATAAGGCGTTTTTTTCTGCCCATAAAGAACAGTCTGCCCGTTTCGTCTTGTCTGAAATAATCGCCCGTGCGCACCCACGTTTTACCGTCAAGGTTTACAAGAGCTGTTTTTGTCGCTTCTTCGTCGCCGACATATCCGCTCATAATCTGATCTGCGGCAACGAGAAGTTCTCCGACTTTGCCGCAAGCGACTTCTTTGAGATTTTCGTCCACGACACGAACATCGACCTCGTTTATGGGTTTGCCTACCGAACCCGACACGAAATCGCGTTTGGACACCGCGCAAACGCTGGCTGTTTCCGTAAGTCCGTACCCCGGCGACAGAACTCCTTTGCCGCCGCACTCTTTCATTCTGGCGTCGAATTTATGCACTAGTTCCTCGCTTACGAGGTCGCCGCCGACATAAATATCCTCGATGCACGAGATGTTGTCGCCCGAAAACTCGTCCTCTGCCAGCAACTTCTGCATCATGCGCGGCACTGCAATCATTGTGGTTATGCGATTTTTTGCAATGACTTTGATCGTGTTTTTCGCTCTGAAAATCGGCAACAATACCGACCGCATGTTTGTGGATATAGACGCATGCACGCCCACGCAAAGCCCGAAACCGTGAAACATGGGAAGTGCGGCAAGCATTGCGTTTTTTTCCGAAAACCTATCGCCCAGATATTGCAAAAGATTGCCTGCCATTGAGTTTGCGGCGCGAGAGGATATCGCAACCGTTTTAGGCTCGCCCGTCGTCCCGCCCGACTGCATATAAAAAACGATTTCTTCGCCGTCGCCGTGAAAAGCCTGAAATTTTGCTTTGCGGGGAAGCCCAAAAAAGTCGTAAATGAAGAAATGGCAAATTATGCGTCTTGCGCCCTTCGATTTGGGATAATACGCACATTGATTTATATCGCTCAAAAACACGACTTTGGGTTTGAGTTTGTCAAACGCCGCGCCGAATTCGTCTGCGGAAAGTTTCGGATGAATCATCGACGCAATCGCGCCTATTCTGGAACACGCATACGTTGCCACAACCGCTTGAATAATGTTGGGAAGCGCAATCATAACGACGTCGCCTTTGCCCACTCCCAAACGAGCAAGCCCGCCGGCGACTCTGTCGATTTGTTTGAAAAAGGTTGCGAAGTTCATTTTGCGCGCACCGTGAACGACGGCAATATCGTTGTCGTGCTTTTCGCGGTATGTGCGCATGAAGTCGTATAAGCTTTTGTGAACGTCAACCATATCGAAATTATACCTTATCAAACACTTGTAGTCAATACGGATTTTAATCGAAAACTGCCTTTTTGGTACATTTTTCGGTAAAAGTTCCGCCACATCGAAAAAAGTTTATCGATATATGTATAAACCTTATCGATTGAGGGCATAATCGAGGCAACTTGGAGGTAATACAATGAGCAAATTTTCAGTTGCAATGAAGCGTTTTGGCGGTTTCGTTAAGCGCAACGCAGTCTATTTTCTTATCATTTTGTGCATAGCCTCGGTTGCCACGGTCATCGCCCTAGCGGTCACTCGCAACTCCGCTCTGCAAAATCCCGACGCGTCTATCGGTGACAACACGCAAGACGAGCCGGTCGTAAAACCCGACGATCCGGTTATCAAGCCCGACGATCCGACGCCCACCGTCGAAAAGCAAAAGTTTTACGCACCATGCAACGACGGCAAAGTCAGCAAAAACTTTTCGGACGCGACTCTCGTTTGGAACCCGACTTTGAAGCAATACTCGACTCACCTCGCACTCGACTTTACGTCGGAGGATAAAAACGTGTACGCCTCCTGCGACGGCAACGTGAAAGAAGTCGGCTACAATGCTCTTGACGGCTACTACGTGGTCATCAACCACAAAGACGGATACGTAACGAAGTATCTTTCTTTGGAAGCGGCAAGCACCTTAAAACAAGGCGCAACGGTGAAGCAAGGTCAGCTCCTCGGCAAGATGTCTACGTCGCAAGGAAGCGAAAGTCTTGACGGCGATCACGTACACTTCGAAATAATCAAAGACGGCGTGAATATCAATCCGCTTGAAATCATGGTGTCGAGCGAAAAGTGAGCAACAATGCAAACAACAAACCCTCGCGAAACGGCGAGGGTTTGTTGTTTACGAATTAATAATGAATACTTTGCGCAGATTAAAACATAAAATAATGAAACTTCCCCCCTTCCTCACGTGTTTCCCCCACCGCCGTTCCCCCTCTGCATAAATTTGAGGGAACCCACGGCGTCCGCTTCGCGTGGGGCAACACTCAGCACTCACATAGAAAAGTATCGTCCTCTTATTGTGCCACTCGTTCACAGGCGAAAAAATCCACACTCGCCCGTTCACTTGTACTTTCCGTCAAGTTCGGCGTTCGCTTCCTCGCCGCCTTGCGGCTCGCGTTCCGTCTACGAATAAGCACATTCCGCTTATAAGTACGCCTTGAATAAGTAACCGTTTAACCGCATTTATGCGATATCATTTCACTATCGGCACAATGTCCTTAACTTTGTCAAGCACGTAATCGGGCTTGATTTTCGAGCCGGGAATCATATCCGCGGTGGTTTCGCCCGAAAGTACGAGCACGGACACGAATCCGCAATTTTTGCCGAATGCAACGTCGGTATAAAGTCTGTCGCCCACCATTGCGATTTTCTTTGCGGGAAGATTGTACTTCATCGCAAGACGCTCGCCTGCCGTGGTGTGCGGTTTGCCCATAATTATGTCGGGCGTGCGCCCCACCGTCAACCTGATTGCCTCTATAAGCGCGCCGACGTCGGGCATCGGGCACTCGGGTGCAGGACAGAAAAAGTCGGGGTGCGTAGAGATGTACGGAAGCCCTTTGTGGACGAATTTGCAAAATCTATACAACTTGTCGTAAGTGAGCGAAGTGTCGAAGCCGATCACGCACAAATCGGGATTTTCCTCGTCAAGCTCGATGCCGTAAAGCTCGAACTCGCTTTTGAGCCTGTCGTTGCCCAGCAAAAACACTTTTTTGCCGCGGTAGTTGTCCAAAAGATATTCGCAAGTGACTTGACCGCTCGTGTAAATTTCGTCGGCATAGGTACGCAATCCGAGATTGTTGAGCCTTGCGATATAATCGGTGTGCATTCTCGACGAATTGTTGGTGAAAAAGCAAATGCGTTTGCCCATTGCTCTCAACTCGTTTATCGCGGCAAAAGAGCCTTCGATTTCGTTGTCGCCGATATAAACCGTGCCGTCAAGGTCGAACACGAACAATTCTACGTCTTTGATGTTTTTCATTTTGTCCTCTGTGTCGTTTTGTCTTTGTTTAGGATGCCGCGATATCCAACATACCGCTTGCAAAAGCATATCCTGCAAGGGAGCGGCTTTCGACGCTTGCAAGGCGCATACATTCGAGCACCTCGCTTGCGGTGATTTCGCTCTTCAACCAATAGCCTGCGTCTATATACAAACGCCGCCAAAAACGTTGCATGCCGTGAAGGTCGATGCTTGCAAGTTTTTCGAGCAAATCAAGGCGATATTCGCCAAGAATATAACCAATTCTAAAATAACCGTTTATATCGAAAAAGTCAACAACTTCGCCCCTATCGACTTCGATGCCGAGCGATTGCAATTTATCCACGGAGTCAAAGACGCAAGCCGGCGGAGCGCAGTCTATGGACGGAGAGGACAGATACGCCGAATAAAACGAAGTCAAAACCGCGCTTGCCAAAAATCTGTATTCTCCCGTCAATCTCGGAGTTTTTCCTTTTGACAAAGCGAGTGCGCTCATAACTTCCGCCATACGCTCGGCAGTGTCTTTTCCCTGTTTTCGAGAGGATATTTCAATCAGGCGATACGCAAGTTCGGACAGCGGACAAGAGGAAGTTTCCACGGCAAACTGTTTTACTTTTTCTCCGAGTACGGTCTTTTGAAAAGCCCTTTCGAATTCTGCGAATTTTTGAGAAAGCAAAATTCCGTACCCTGCCGCAATTTGCTCGTTTTTGCACTTTATCAATATATTTTCGTCGATAAACACTTGATTCGGGCATTTACCACACGTTATATCGTCGCTGTCGGGCACACAAAAAATCATAGACCACCCTGTGTCTATACTCGTTGAAATTTCTTTTGCTTTTTCCGCCGCGTCGTGCGCACCCACCGCAAAAACGTAGCGCACGTATTCGGGCACGTCTTGTATTTTGCCTTGGTATGCGTTTGTCAAAAAAACGCGATAACCGCCCCTTTTCAATTCTTGACAAAGAGCGGTTGCGACGTCTTCGTATTCCTTTTCATACACGACGCAAAGCGCGCCTTCTTCAAACACGGAGCGCAATCTAGGCAAAATTTGAGGTATCAAATCTTTGCCCGAAAATACGTCCGCGCCGCAAACGACGCGCTTTTCGATTATCGAATTATCCATACTCGCCTCCATGCAAACTCTAACACGTGCGCGAGAGAATATTCCGACTTTCTTTGTCTTTTTTTAGCCTATCTCGTCGAATTACTTTTTAAGATAGGTTTTGCATTTGGTTGCAAACGCAGTGTCCTTTACGTCGATTTTAGCGTTTGCGCAAAGACCGTTGTTGTTGAACGCACACTCGCCTGCGGCGCATTGCACAAGGCTTTCGAGGTCCTTGTCGAACACGTCCTCGCCCGCTTCGACGTCGGCAAAGTTTTGCGCAAGCGGTCCGCCCTCGCGCTTGATACGGCTAAGGCATTTTGCGTTTTCGCCGATAGAAATGACGCCTGCAAGGCACACGCCTTTGATGTTATGCTCGCAATTTGACGTTGCACAGTTGATTTTTTCCATAATAGCCTCCTGAGGTTTTGTTGCATTTAGTATGCCCCGCTTTTGAATTTTTACACAAAAAGACGCGTATATCGTCCATTCTTTTCGTTTTTATTGAAAAATTTGCGGCGCTGTGCTAATATATTGTCAACAAAAGTTTATAAGGAGACGGATATGAAAGTCATTCTTCTCAAAGACGTCAAAGGCACGGGCAAAAAAGGACAAATCGTCGAAGTAAACGACGGTTACGCTCGCAATTTCCTCATCAAAAAAGGGCTTGCGCAAGAAGGCACGCAACAAAATATCTACGTTGCGGAGCAACGCAAAAAAGCCTACGAAGCAAAGATTGCCTCAGAGCGCCAAGAAGCAAGAGCGCTTGCAAACAAACTTAAAGAAATCACCGTCAAAGTCAGTGCGAAAGGCGGCGAAAACAACGGCAAAATGTTCGGTTCGGTCACAAGCGAAATGATAAGCAACGCACTCAAAGACCTCGGCTTCGACGTGGACAAAAAGAAAATCGAAATCAAGGACAGCATCCGCGATTTCGGCGAATTCGAAGTTGTGCTTCGCCTTTACTCCGAAGTCACTCAAACTTTGAAAATCCAAGTCGTAAGAGCATAAGATGGTCTACCCCACCTCTTTGGACATCGACGATTACATAATTTTGCAAGACACCGACGACTATGCGTTTTCGCAAGACTCGGTGTTTTTGGCAAATACGGCAAAAATCGCAAAAGAGGACAGGGTGCTTGATTTGGGATGCGGAACGGGGATTTTGGCAACGCTTGCGCTTGTCAAAAAACGCGCATCCGCCGCCGTCGGAATAGAGCTTCAACCCTCCGTTGCGAATCTGGCAAGAGAGAGCGCAAAACGCAACGGGCTCGAAGGCAAATTCGATATAATAACCGGCGACGTAAAGGATATAAAAAATCTTGTCGAAGCGGAAAGTTTCGACAAAGTGCTTTGCAATCCGCCCTACTTTCAAGGCGAGCAAATCACAAAGAAGAATTTGTCAAGGATAGAGAGCACCGCAACTTTGTCCGATTTTGCCAAAGCGGCAAGCTACGCTTTGCGATTTGGCGGCGACGCCTGGTTTGTTTCGAAAATCGACAGGCTTTCACCGCTTATTTGCGCCCTCGTGCAATCCAAACTCGAACCCAAAGAAATGACAATCGTCTATCCCAAGCTTTCATCGGAAGCGGACGTTGTGATAATCAAGGCAAGAAAAGGCGGAAAAGTCGGACTTAAAACCCACACGCTTATCGTCATGGACAAAGAGGGCAACTACACGCAAACTTACAAGGAGATGTACCAATAATGGCAAAACTCTATATTGTCGGAACTCCTATCGGCAACATGTCGGACATCACGCTTCGCGCGCTCGAAACGCTCAGAAACGTTGACGTTATAGCTTGCGAGGACACGCGCCACTCTCTGCCCCTCCTTGCAAAATACGACGTTCACGCAAAGCTCGTAGCCTATCACAAATTCAACGAACAGGACTGTTCCGACCGTCTTATAGAGATGATAAAGAGCGGACAAAACGTTGCGATAATCACGGACGCAGGCATGCCGTCCATCAGTGATCCGGGTGCGGAAGTGATCGCAAAGTGCCACTCGCAAGGCGTCGAAGTGGAAACCGTCCCCGGTCCTACCGCCCTCGCAACTGCGGTTGCGCTCAGCGGAATAAAAGCAAGCGGATTTACGTTTTTGGGGTTTTTGCCCGAAAAATCGTCGGATAAAGTGTCGATTTTGTCAAAATGCGCTAATACAGGGCTTCCGATAATCTTGTACGTTGCGCCGCACGATTTGACAAAAACGGCAAAGACGTTGCTTGACGTGCTGGGAGACAGAACGGTGTACGTGGCAAGAGAGCTCACAAAAATTCACGAGAGCGTGACGATGACCACCCTCGCGAATTTCGAATGCGAAGAGCGAGGTGAAATCGTGATGATTGTAGATTCCGTCGCATCCGAAAATCCCCTCAATTCCCTCTCCGTTGCCGAGCATCTCAATCATTATCTCGATTTGGGTATGGACAAAAAAGATGCCGTAAAGCAAGTTGCAAAAGATAGGGGTATCCCCAAAAACGAAGTGTATCAGCAAGCGTTGCAGTTGTAAAAAAATTTGCAAAAAAATAAAAATCGACGAGGAATTTTCCCTCGTCGATTTTGATTTTGTTAAATTTTATTCTTGCGTGAACGAGTCTTTGCCAAGTCCGCAAATCGGGCAAGTAAAGTCCTCGGGAACATCTTCCCATTTCGTGCCGGGAGCGATTCCGTTTTCCTCGTCGCCGAGGTCTTCGTCATAGATATAACCGCATACGCAAACGTATTTCATAGTTGTTTCTCCTTGTTGTTTGTCGATTGTTTTTCAATCGTTGTCGTTTCTTATTTGAAATAGCGGTTGAGAAGTCCCTCAAATGCCTTGCCGTGACGAGCCTCGTCGCGAGCCATCTCGTGTACGGTGTCGTGAATTGCGTCGAGTCCTTCTTCTTTTGCGCGTTTTGCAAGCTCGAATTTGCCGCTGGTTGCGCCGTTTTCTGCCTCAACGCGTTTTTGGAGGTTTACTTTTGTGGAGGGGCTGACGAGTTCGCCGAGCATTTCGCAGAATTTTGCAGCATGCTCTGCTTCTTCATAGGCTGCCTTTTCCCAGTAAAGACCGATTTCGGGATATCCCTCACGGTGTGCGGCTCTTGCCATTGCAAGATACATACCGACCTCGGTGCATTCGCCTTCGAAGTTTGCCTTCAATCCGTCGTAGATGTCTTGAGGGACGCCTTGACCGACTCCGATCACGTGTTCTGCCGCCCAGACCTTTTCAGATCCGTCGTCTTTGATAAATTTGCTGCCGGGGCAACCGCATTGTGGGCATTTTTCGGGTGCCGAATCGCCCTCGTGAACGTATCCGCATATGGGACATATAAATTTTGCCATAGTTTTTTCTCCTTTAATATCTTCTATTTTTTCCGCCGTGGCGGTTGTTTCAAGTTTTTCGAAATCGCTTGCGGGATGCTTGCAAAGCGGACAGATAAAATCGCTCGGAAGCGGACCTTCGTGAACATATCCGCATATTTTGCACACCCATTTTTCCTTTGAGTCGGCACTTGCTTGCGGCTTGGGCTTAACAAACGTCTGATAATAGTCATATGTCAATGCGTCGCCGTCGTCCGCAAAGTTCTGCGTCTGAACAGACTCCAGAACAAACATCGTATGCGTACCCATATCTATGCTTTTTTGCACTTTGAGTGCGAAATATCCGAGTACGCCCTTGCATTTGGGAACTCTTACGCCGTTTTTTGCAACGACGCTCTCGATGCCCTCGAACTTGTCCGTGTCGCGCCCCGATTGCATTCCGAATCTCTTGATAAAATCAAAGTCCGTCTTTTGCGACAGCACTGCAACGGCACATTCACCGCTCCTGACAATAAGCTCATGCGTAAAGTTCTGTTTGTTAAGCGTCACGCTGAACGTTTCGGGAGTTGCGGTCTGCTGTGCAAACGTGTTGATAATGCAACCGCTTTCCTTGCCGCCGTCTCCGGCACATAGAGTGTACAAGCCGTAGCTTATCTTAAACAGTAAATTCATTTTTTCTTCCTCCTGCAATCTTTGCATATACCTCTGAAAAAGAGCTGGCTTTCAAGCACTAGATTGCCGCCGAAATCCACTATGCTCTCATCGATTTTGTCGAGATTGAAAAACACGTCCTCAACCTTGCCGCACTCGACGCATTGAAAGTGTCCGTGATTCATAGTCGTTTTGTCAAACCTCGACGGAGCGTCTTTGCATGCCACTTCCCTTATTTCGCCTTCGTTTGCCATGTCTTTGAGGATGCGATACACCGTGCCCAAACTCAAATTGGGCAACTCTTTTTTTGCCTCGGCAAGCACCATGTCTGCCGTAGGGTGATTGCATGCGTCCTTGACTATCCTTGCAACCACTTCTTTTTGTATCGTGTTCCTCTTCGTCATGCTATCCTTTGAATTATTTTGATTTCTTATTGATAATAATTCTTGTTAGCTATAATATACGATAAACGAATACCTTTGTCAATACTTTTTTTGAAAATTTTTATATTTTTTATTCCGCACTTCGTTTCTCCCTTTTTTACGGGATATGTATTATATATTTATATATTAATATCATATCAATAAACGATTATTAAAAATGCACCCGAAGGCGCGCTTTTAATCTTACTTTTCGGAATCGGAATTGTCGTCGTCGTTTTTTCGGTCGTTCTCTTTGTCAAAATCACAATCGTTTGAATCCGAGAACTCGTCAAAAGGAGTGTTCCCGTCGGGACGGCTGTCGTCGTCCTCGTCGTTTTCGTCGCCACGTCGTTTTGTGCGCCTCTCGTTTTTACGCAAGGCTTTGCCAACCAAAATCGCAATGCGCTTGTAGATAAACTGCAATGCGTAATCGAGCGCAACGAGTATTATGGTTCCGAACAGCGCAATAATCCAGTACTGCACTTTGTCTACGATTGATGAATCTAGCACAATGTTGTGGCACACGAAATACAAAAGCGCAAGCGCGCCGTTGATGTAAACGATTTTGACAATGAGCTGAACCCACCGGTTGATTTTGTCGCTATGGTTAAGCATTATGCCCGAAATGATTGCCATAGGCCCGAAATACACCACGTAACCCATCACCGAAAACACGTCACCCGCCACCGCAAACGACAGCCCTGCGGACACGACGTAAGCCAAAACGGAAGACAGATAATACTTTTGCGACAGCGGCACCATAAGCGCAACCGAAGCGGCAATAAAAAACGCAATCGTGCTGAATCTCACCACAACTCCGAGCCAAACCATAAGAAGCGCCACCGCCGCGCTTATGCCTGCAAGCGCAACTCTGTACACCGCCTCTTGTCGTGAAATTTTTATACGATTACGTTTCATAGATTTTTATAGTGTTTTTGCAAAACCGATATACAATGCAGCATCACGTGCCAATAGCGACTTTGCAAAAAGCAATATTCGGATGAATGACAAGGAAGAACTCACTTTTGGACAAGGAACGCACTAAATTGTGAATTGCGGAAAAGCGCATCTACACAGCATCCACCTATTTTGAATTTGTAAAAAGTCGATATTTGTGCGGCAGACAAGGAAGACGTCGCTTTTTGAACAAGGAGCGTACTATGTCGTATGTGACTTGTGAAAAAACGATGTCTGACGCAGTATCACGTGCAAATAGCGACTTTTTAGCAGCAACGAATGAGGTCGCCACCCATACACTCGCAACAACAATCCGCACACCAAAGCGCTTGACAGGCGGTGCAAAGTCCGTCGGCAACGTCGCTGTCGCGTTGGGAGTAGGTGCGGTTGGAGGTTTGGTCGGACTTGCCGTAAACGCCCTTTTCGCCTTGTTTGTCATAGGGGCGCGAACCGTCGATTTTCTTTTTGAGGTTGTCGAGAGCGCGAGAGTACTTGTCGTTGGACGGATCCATTTGGATTGCCATTTCAAGTTGCTTTTTGCTGTCGTTGAGCCAGTTTTTTTCGTAAAAAACGATGGACTGATAGTAGTGCCATTCCGCACCGCGATAGGATATTTCGTCAAGAGCGCGTTGCGCGCCTTCAACGTCCTTGTTGCGAATTGAGTCGCGTACGGACTCGAAAGACGATTCACCCTCGCCCGAAACCGTTGCGGATTCGTGGGAGAGCTCCATCGCTTGTTGATATGCGTCGTCAAGTTGACCGAGCATGCGCGCCGCTTGCGCGCCTTGGTCGCCCTCGTCGAAAACGTGTTCTTGATAATACGCACGTTTTGTCTTGTACGCTTCGAGGATTTCGCTTTGAGATGAGTCTTTGCTTATGCCAAGAATCACAAACGGGTCAATCGGCATTTGTCGTCTCCTTTGAGCAGTCGCTCCACTTGCATTTTTATGCCAAGGTAAATGGTGTTGCTCAACACGCCCTCGTACATTTTTATGTCCATTGCGTTGTATGAGCCAACCATCTTATTGTAGGTTGAATTGAGCAAAAACGACAGTTCATCTGCGTTTTTTGCAAGATAATCTTTCTTTTCGGCACATTTGCCGTAATTCAGAACGAGCGGATTATACTCGCCCGACTTGCTGTCCTTTTCAACGTCGTCAACCGCGTCGAGCAAATATATGAGGCGGCCGAGGTTGTAGCAAAACGTGTCAACGTTGTCGTCGGTTTTTATAAGTTGCCTCGTCATATCGCGCATTAGCGTTGCAAAAGTGTCGGCAACTCTGTCTATGCTGTCGCACTTTTCTTTTTCGAGCTTGCGCAAATCCGCAAAACTTTTTTGCATGATTTTGTCGATTTTGCAAAGCCTTTTCGCCGCCTTTTTCTTGCGCGGAGCAAGCATACCTTTGACTATCGCTCGTGATTTTTTGCCGTCGTACACGTCGTCCTCAACGTTGTAGTAGACAAGCATAACGGCAATATCGGCAATCTTTTTTGACAGCTCGTCGGTTTTTACAACCACTTTTTTCTTGCCGTTGTAGGCGCAAAGTTTGCGTTCGAACTCAACGGGCGTGTTTGTGAGCGAATGCAAAAGCACGTTGTAAAATGTCACGTCGTAGTTGGTGCAAAGCCTTGTGAACTCCGCTCCTGTTTCGCCCAGCGTTTTGCAAAGTCCGCAATAAAAGGATTGAAATACGTTGAAATCCTTGATATACATATTAAGTTTATCGGGTATCACGTATCCGAACATTTTGTTGCCTCTTTGTTTAATAATATACGCTTTGTCTTAAACTATCCTTAAAACGCAACGCCTTTTCTTCTCGATACGAACAAAACGGATATTGCGTTTCGATTTTCATTTTGTCATTTGTTTCGCAACGTCCAAAACCACGTTTTTGACGTCCTTTCTATCAACGACGTCGGTGTGAATCTCTTTTGCCTCTTCCAGCTCCAAAATGCAATCCGGATATTCGAGCGCGGTGAGATTGTACAGTTTTATTATTGCCTTATACGGATTTTTTTCTCTTGAACCGAGCGCGCCGAGCACATCAACGGGGAACTTGTACGGATTTGCAGTGGACACGATTACGGTGGGCGTTTCGTCGTCCGTTTCGCAAGAATAGTCGTTGTAAACGCTTGCGGCAACGGCGGTGTGAGTGTCCATTATATAATCGTCGAGGTCGAAAAACGTTGCTATCGCGTTTTTGGTGTCCTCTTCGTCCGCCCATCCTGCGACGAATTTGTCAACGTTCACTTCATCGAAATCTATCTCGAATCTTCCCGTCTTTTTGAGGCTGTCGTAAACTTCCCTTACCTTTTCGTCGTCCCTGCCGTACAACTCGTAAACAAGTCTTTCGAGGTTGCTGGACACCAAAATGTCCATGGACGGCGACATTGTCTTGAAAAAGTCGCGATTTATATCGTACTCTCCGTCGTTGAAAAAGTCGGTGAGGACATTGTTTGCGTTGGATGCGACGATAAACTTTTCAACGGGCAAGCCCATGCGATAGGCGTAATAGCCTGCAAGCACGTTGCCGAAATTGCCGGTAGGCACGGCAAAATTTATCTTGTCGCCGAGCGCAATCTCTCCGCTGTCCACGAGGTCGCAGTACGCGGAGATATAATAAGCGATTTGCGGAGCAAGCCTGCCCCAATTTATAGAATTTGCGGACGACATTGCGATGCCGCTGTCTTTGAGACGTTTTACGACTTCTTCGTCGTTGAAAATACGCTTGACCGCCGTTTGTGCGTCGTCGAAATTGCCTTTTATACCGCAAACGTGAACGTTGGAGCCTTCTTGCGTGGCCATTTGCATACGTTGCATCTCGCTCACTCCGTATGCAGGATAAAACACGAGCACGTGCGTGCCTTCGACGTCCTTAAATCCTTCGAGCGCGGCTTTGCCGGTGTCGCCGCTTGTTGCCGTCAAAACAAGAGTTTGCTCGTCAAGTCCGAGCTTTTTCTTGCTTGCGGTGAGCAGATATGGCAAAATCGTGAGCGCGACGTCCTTGAACGCACAAGTCGGGCCGTGCCACAATTCGAGCATATAAAGTCCGTCCTCGACTTTTACCAGAGGGCAAACGGAATCGTCGTCAAAACGATTGTACGCTCTTTTCGCGTAGCCCAAAAGTTCCTCGAAGGAAAACTCGTCCATATACAAAGACAAGATTTTCGCCGCACGTTCGGGATAATCGAGGGGAATGAGATTTTCTATGTCCGCAAGACTTAAAATCGGGAATGACGACGGAACGAAAAGTCCGCCGTCATCCGATATGCCCTTTACGATAGCCTCGCTTGCAGAAATCTCTATTTTGGAGTTTCTGGTACAAGTGTATTTCATTTTTATATTATGCGTGGATGAAATCGGGGAAATTGTCCTCGTTTTCGCTCACCGTAATAACAAATTTAGTGTCGGTGTTCTTGGCGATTTCTCTGATATCGTCAAAGAAGTCTTTCATCTCGAAAACGGTTTTGCCGAGCATTCTGTGTGCGCCGTCGATATAAAGAGTTTCGATATCGTGGTTGCCTGCAAGCAAACCTTTTATAAAACCGATAAGCGCTTCTTCGCTCACGGGTGCGTCGCCTCTTTTGAGTTGTTTGGCGTTGACCATGCGGACTCTGTAATTGAGAGAATACATATATCTGTCCGTATCCGTCACAAAAACGATGTCGCCCTTTGCGGTTGCGACGTTGTCGTTTGCCATATCGATGATGATTTTGGTTTTGCCGGTGCCCTTGGCACCCGTTATAAATTTGATCATAAGCACCTCCGCTTATAGTATATTCGATTCTATTATATATAAAATATTATCCGATTTCAACCCGCAATTTTCAAATCCGCGCACTTTTTTCAAACGCCGGCAAAAAGCCTTTCAGTGCTTTGCCTCAAAAAACGCATGAATTTGCGGATTTAAGAGTCCTACCATTGTGTCGAGTTCTTTATCGCTGATGGCCGTAGTTCGTCCTAACGCATACTCTTTGTCTACAAACTCTTTGATTTTTACCACAATATCATCGGATTTTTGAACTTTGTTTTCGGTGGGCAATTCATAATAGGAGTTTATCCAATATGCGATTCCGGCAAGGCCGCTAAAAGAATCCACCACGACTCTCGGAGCTCTTCCCAATATCTTTTGCGTGTCGAAAATGTTGTAGATTTCCTGATCTTTGAGCATGCCGTCGGCGTGAATACCCGCCTTTGTGACATTGAAATTCTTGCCTACGAACGGGGTCTGCGGCGGAATACGATATCCCATAACTTCCTCGAAATAGTCTGCGATTTCGCTGATTACTTCAAGATTCATTCCGTTTGTAGTTCCCCTCAACGACGCATACTCGACAGCCATCGCTTCAAGCGGAGTATTTCCCGTGCGCTCCCCTATTCCGAGCAAAGTCGTATTGACGGTCGAACACCCGTACAGCCATGCGGTCGCACTATTTGTGACCGCCTTATAAAAATCGTTGTGACCGTGCCATTCGAGCTGTTCGCTCGGCACTTGCGCATAGTAGCGGAAGCCGTAAATTACGCCTTGCACGCTGCGTGGCATTGCGGTACCAGGATAAGTTACGCCATACCCCATAGTGTCGCACGCACGAATTTTTATCGGGATTCCGCTTTCTCTTGAAAGTCTCATCAACTCGATTGCAAACGGAACGACAAATCCGAAATAATCCGCTCTGGTTATATCTTCGAAGTGACAACGAGGCACGATTCCTCTGTCAAGTGCCATTTTTACGACGGACAAATACTTGTCCATTGCCTGACGGCGAGTCATATTCATTTTTTTGAAAATATGATAATCCGAGCAGCTCACCAAAATTCCGGTTTCTTTTATGCCGAATTCCTTTACGAGCTCAAAATCTTTTTCGTTTGCTCTAATCCAACTTGTAACTTCGGGAAATTCATATCCCAAATCAAGGCATTTTTTTACGGCGTCTTTATCTTTATCGCTATAAAGGAAAAACTCGCTTTGTCTTATAATTCCGTTCTTGCCGCCGAGCCTATGCAACATTTTGAACAGTTCGACAATGTTTTCGACGCTAAACGGCTCCATAGCTTGCTGTCCGTCACGAAAAGTCGTGTCGGAAATATACAACTCTTTGGGGCACTCCATCGGCACATGTCGCATATTAAATGCGATTTTAGGGATTTTACCATAGGTAAAAATCTGTCTGTGCAGGTTGGGACGAGACACGTCTTGCAAAGACGGTTTGTACGTATGTTCTTCAAGCAGATGGTTGCGTTTGTTGTATTCAACTATCATTTTCCCTCCGTCACTCGATATTTTCGAGCATTTTGTTTTGCACGGCGATTTGAAGCGCGGAAATCATCTCGTCCAAATCTCCCAGCATAAACTTGTCGATATTGTAAAGCGTCAAGCCTATGCGGTGATCGGTCACTCTTCCTTGCGGAAAATTGTACGTCCTTATTCTCTCGCTTCTGTCACCCGTACCCACTTGCGCGCGACGGTTTTCGGCATATTCCTTTTCCGCTTGCGACTGATAGAAATCGTACACTCTGGATTTGAGCACTTTGAGTGCTTTTTCGCGGTTTTTGATTTGGCTTCTTTCGTCCTGACATTCAACGACGATACCCGTAGGGATATGCGTCATACGGATTGCGGACTCGGTTTTGTTGACGTGCTGTCCGCCAGCTCCGCCCGAACGATAGGTGTCCACTTTTATATCGTTTTCGTTGAGGTTGACTTCCACGTTTTGAGCTTCGGGAAGCACGGCAACGGTAACGGTCGAGGTATGCACTCTGCCCTGCGATTCGGTTTCGGGAACACGCTGTACTCTATGCACTCCGCTTTCAAATTTGAGTTTGCCCCAAACGCCTTTGCCGGTTATCATAAACACAAGTTCTTTTGCGCCGCCGAGTTCGGTGTAGTTCATATTGACTTCCTCGACTTTCCAGCGGTTGTTTTCGGCATAATGGCGGTACATTTTCATAAGTTCCGTACCGAAAAGAGCAGCCTCGTCGCCGCCCGCGCCCGCGCGTATTTCCATAATGACGTTATTGTCCTCGTTGGGATCTTTTGGCAAAAGCGAAATTTTGAGATCGTTTCCGTCCTTGTCGAGTGCGTCGCGCAATTCGTCGAGTTCGCCTTTTAACAACGCTTTCATATCGGGATCGGTTTCCGCCGCCGCCATACTCTCGCAATCTTCGAAATCGCTCTTGTGCTTTTTGTAGACGGAATATATCTCGCAAATCGGCATCAGATCGGAATGTTCCTTTGACAATGCCTTGAACTTTTCTTGGTCGGAGATATTCTCGGGCATAGACAAAAGTTGCCCCACTTCGTTGCAGCGAGCCTCGATTTTGTCGAGTTTTTGAATCATGCCGTCCGATATTTTCATTTTTTCACCACTGCGATGCGGTCGAGTCCTTCGATATCTTTGAGGATTTCGACGTCGTATTTTTCAAATATATTCTTTATATCGTCCGCTTGATTTACGCCGAATTCCAACAGCAGCACGCCGCCATCTTTTAGATGCTCTTCAAGTTTATTTGCGATTATGCGATAAAATTTCAAGCCGTCGCTGTCGCCGTCAAGAGCGAGTTTCGGTTCGAAATCCTTGACTTTCGCATCGAGTTTTGCAACGTCGGATGTGGGAATATAAGGCGGATTTGACACGATGACGTCAAACGTCTTGTTTGCAACCGCGCTCCACATATCGCCCTTTGAAAAATCGACTCTGACGCCGGTGTTGAGCGAGTTTGCAAGCGCAACGTCGATTGCGCCTACACTGACGTCGCACGCGCTGACTTTTGCATTGGTATTCTTTGCGATTGCCACGGCGATTGCGCCGCTTCCCGTACACAAATCAAGCACGTCGCACTGAGCGTCAACGCTCTTTTCTTTTATGACGGCAATTGCCTTTTCCACAAGCTCTTCGGTTTCGGGGCGAGGGATAAGCACGCTTTTGTTGACGGCGATTTTTATGCCGTAAAACTCGCAATATCCGAGCGCATATTGAAGAGGTGTGCCGTCGGACATCTTCTTTGCAATCGATTCCGCATTGTCGAACTGTTGCTTTGTGAGGGATTTGAGGGATTGAAGTTCGCTTCTCTTCTTGCCCGTAACCTCGACGAGCAACCAATCTATATCGGCGTCGTCCGCATCCTTTGCAATGTTTTGAAGTTTTGCTCTTGCAACGCCGTAAGGCACTTTAATATCGAATTTTCTTTCTTCGAGATTCGGATTTTCATCCATTGCAAGCACCGTTTTGAACGCGGTGATGGACACTTCGAGCATATCGTCGGTCGGCTCTTTCGTCGTAAGTTTTTGAAGAGCCATGCCGGGCGCGCGGAGTATGCGCACAAAAAGGCAATCGCTCTTTGCAAGGAGTTTCAAAAGCTCGTAAGAAACGCCTGCCACGACGGGCAAAAACAGCAGTTTAAAACCGAGTTTTATGAGCGCGTTGAGCACTTTTGCGCCGCTCACGTCGGAGGACACGACGAGTCCGCACTTTTCAAGCATAAAGTTGACCAGCACAAACACCATTATGCTGACCGCAATCACGAAAAACAAAAATGTCGTTCCGCAGCGAGAATGTTCTCTGGGCATATGCTTTGCGTTCTCGACCGTAAGATCGAGTCCGCGCTCGTAGCAGGATATGACTTTGTGTTCCGCTCCGTGATACATAAACACTCTGCGCACGTCTTTCATCATCGTGACAAGCAGAATGTAGCAAATGAAAATCGCAAGCATCAAACCGCCTTCGATAAGGCTGTACCAAAGGCTTTTGAGCGACGAGGACGCAATTGCGGCGATATTGTCGCAAACAAGCGACGCAAGGAAGTTTGGCAAAAACACGAACAAACCGACTGCAAGCAGCACGCCGAGCACCACAGAAAAGCCCATAAGGATGTTCATGGGATTGATTTTGAGCTTGTCGGCAACCCACTTGTCAAACTTGGACGGCTCGGCATAATCGCCGTAAACTTCCGCCGAACGCATCATTATGCCCGTGCCTTGAAAAAGTTGTGTGACAAGATTTACGACGCCGCGAACAAACGGCAAACGTAAAAAAGCATTGCGCTGTTTTGCGTCCTTTGTGTACTTGCTCTCAACGGTAATATCGCCGTCGGGAGTGCGGACTGCGGTTGCAATCGAGCGCGCGCCTTTCATCATGACGCCTTCGAGCACGGCTTGACCTCCGATGTTCGTTCTGCGCACGATTTTGGTTTTTCTGTCGATAACGTTTTTAGGTTTCGGCTCTTTGACTTTTTTCGATTTCTTATCTTCCATAATTTGTCGGGTGAAATAGTAAAATGCAGACACGCCTGACGTGTCTGCATTTTCCTTTTCTTGTTAGTCGAGATTGTATCTCTTCTTGAATTTGTCGACGCGTCCACCGGTGTCAACAAGTTTTTGTTTGCCCGTGAAGTACGGATGGCACTTGGAGCAAATTTCAACACGAAGTTCGTTGACGTTCTTGGTTGTACCCGTCTGGAATGTGTTTCCGCATGCACACACGACAGTTACGTCATGGTAATCGGGATGGATTCCTTCTTTCATTTTGATTCTCCTAACTCGTTTTTCTATACCCACACGCGCCAGTAAGTTACGCGAATATGATATAAAGTTTCTTTATTATATAAACTGCGCACTCAAAAGTCAAGCAATCGTGACAGGCAATTTTTATTAATGAGATTTTAATATTTAATATCTCTAAACTATTGCTTGAAGCAACGAGTTTCTTGTTTCTTCCAACGCTTTGTCGGTAAGTTTGCGCTCGCTCTTTTTTGAGTTTATTTTTCCTTGCAAAACTATTTTGACGGGAGCGTCGTCAAACACGAAATAGTCGTCTGCCAAAAGCAAACACTCGTCTATTGCGTGCGTGACGAAAACAACAGTCTTATTTTTCTTTTCTTGCAATGCCGCAAATTGCTTTATAAGCCTTGTTTTCAGCGCAGTGTCGAGTGCCTTGAACGGTTCGTCCAAAAGCATGACGTCGGACGGATACAAAAACGCTCTTGCCATACTCACCCTTTGCGCCTGCCCTCCGCTTATCTCGCTCGGAAGGCTTTTCAGAACGTCGGAAATTTCAAGGTCGACGGCGGTTTGTTCAATCATTCTTTTGCGTTCCGCTTTATCCTTTACTACTCCTTTTAATATCAAATCAAGGTTTTTATACACCGAAATCGATGGGATTAACCTGTCTTTTTGGAAAATATAACTCACTCCGCCCTCGCAACCTTCGATTTGTCCTTCATATGATTTTATGCCTGCGATAGCGTTTAAAAGTGTAGTTTTACCAACGCCGCTTCCGCCCAAAATCACGTTGATTTTGCCTTGCTCGAAAGTGACGTCGAAGTTGTCGAATATGGTCTTTTGTTCATATGAACACGTGAAATTTTTGACACGAATATCGCTCATCTTGACGCCTCCCACACCTTTTTGAAAATCGCGACGACGCCTTCGAGTACAAAACCGAACACGATTGCAACGAGCGTCCACGCAAGCAGATATTCAATCTCGAAAGTCGAATTTGCAGTTTGAATTTTGCCGCCTATGCTCTTTGACACGCATGCCAGAATCTCCGCCGCCACAACCACTTTGAGCGTAAGCGAAAGCGTTGATTTGCTCGTGTCGAAAAGACAAGGCGCAATCGAGGGCAAATATATGCTCCGCACCACGTTCCACGGCTTGACTTTGTACACCTTTGCCATTTCCAAAAGGTCTTTGTCAACGCCGACTATTGCCGAATAGAACGAGGAATACATAATGGGAAACGCAATCAAAAATCCGACCGCTATCGCCATTTGATTGCTTGACATAAACGCATAGAAAACGAGGATCACAGCCACCGTCGGAGCGGAGCGCAACAATGACACAATCGGTGAAATCACCCTGTGCAAAGGCGTGAAAATTCCCCCTAGCACCGCAAGCAACATTGCGATTGCAAACGAGTTTACAAAGCAAATGAGCGTGCGCAAAAGCGTTGAGCCGACGCTTGCCCAAAATCCTTTTTCGCCGCCGAGGGCAAAAAATCTTGCAAGCACCGCCGACGGCATGGGCAGCACCAAAGGATTGTCCTTTGCTTTTGCCCAAATTGCCCACACGGCAAGCACGATACCCAGCGCGATAAGCGGATATACGATGTTTTCTATGAGCCGCTTTGCGACTTTTTTGTCAACGTTTATTTTTTTCACTTCGTTTCGATTTCAATGCCGTTTTGTTGCATAATATAGCGGAAAACAAGTCCGGGGACACCGGTTTGTCCTATACACGCAATATTTTTACCCACAAGGTCGTCCATTGAGATTTGACCGCCTTTTTCAGTATTTCCGACAACATACAAACTACCGTCCACAGCAATGCTTACGAGTTTATAGTCTGCCCCTTGTCTTATAAGATTTGCGCCGGCATTGACAGGCATAATTACTACGTCGCTTGCCTTCGTTGCCATTTCGGAAGCTATATTTGCAGGATTGACAACCTTATATTCGACATCATAATCGGCTATTTTTTTACCATTGCTCGCAAGTGTAAGCATAGCAAGCGCAGGAGTCCCCTCAGGTGCGGAAAACTTTATTTGTTTACTGTTTTCCGTTGTGCTTGTTGGAATATCGAAAATCTTTGATTTGTTTGTAGTCCAATCAATCGAATTGCCTTTGCTATCTTTCGGCATTACGTTTGAGAGGAACAACATTATATCTCGCATGCTTTCTTCCGTAAGTTTTGCACCGTTAATTGCACATCTATCAATCGCAATAGCCGGGAAATTTGCACTTTCGTATACTTTTTTCGCTTCTGCGGTTACGCTGGCTTTGTTTTGAGCAACCCACTCTTTGTTGGCTGCCAATTCCTCAAAAAGCGATTTCATAAAAGCTTCGTCGCTTGCAAGCGCTGATTTTACAAATATGCCTGCCTGTGGAAAACTTGTTGCTCCGCTTACTTTTGAATACTCTGTCTGAATGTTCATTTCGGCATTGAGAGAAAGCCTCTTCGTTTGAGCTGTTGCGGCAGGTTCGCCGACGACGATAAAATCAACCTGTCCTCCGGAAAGCAACGTTGCCGCCGCCGCACCGTCGGCAATGTATCTTACCGACACTTTTTTAACCGTACCAACATCTTCTTTATTGTTGCATGCGACAAACGATACGCACACAATCAAAACAAGTGCCAAAACCGCAATTATTGCGAAAAATTTATTGGTTTTTTTCATAGTTTTATACCTCAAAAAATTAATTTTTGTTAATAACCGTATTTGTTTGCTATACTTCAAAAGAAGTGATTGCGGATTTAACGTGCAAACTTTCAAATCGTCCAAGTTTGCCCGTAAGCGCGGATATACGCTCCTGTGTACCCTCGACGATAAGTGCGATTGCGTTGGCTTCCTCTCGCGGCACGCCCATACGCCCGATGATAATATCCGCAAAATCGCTCAAAACTTTTTGCATTTCGACAGCAACGCTCTTGTCGCCTTTGAGAACTATGCCCACAACGCCTATCTTTTTCATATTTGACACTCCTTTCAAAAAAAATGCGCCACCTCAAACGGTAGCGCAAAAATGTTGCGATTTTGCTCGTCATCTTACACTCCGTTCTCTTGTCGGTTGTTGCCATCGTTTCGGGCGCACCCTACACTCCGTTTTGCCGACGCACATCGTTTTTGATTCGATATTTTTTTATCTATTTTGATATTATCCTATTTTTCATACGCTGTCAAGCGTTTCACCACACAAACAAAATCGCCGCGCCGAGAATTTTGCTTTCGGACAAAACGGGCATATATACGTTTTGCACGTCGTTGCTGTCAACGTCGCTTGTGAAGATTTGCCAATTTGCGATTTGTTTTATTGCGGCTCGGCTTGCCGAGTTTTCCTCATAATAATCGGCGATAAACGCTTTCAAATCGTTTTTGACCGCAGGAATACAAGACGCAATCTTTGTGCTGACGTCCTCGATTTTGCCGATATACCAGTTGTACCAGCTCTTGATATACGGCAAAGTTTCGTCTGTAACTTCCGCCGGGCGCTTGTTTGGATTGCTCTCGCCAATTATGCTTTCAAAGCCGCAAAGGGACGCCGTCGTGTACAGCGCGGACAAATTCTTTTGAGTAGGATTCATTTCAAAATCGTAATAGCACTGTTTGAGCTTGTCGATATTTGCGTTGAAAAACAGCGAACCGAGCATAATCAAAAGCGTATCTTGATCGATTATATCGGGATGTGCGGGCTTCAAAGTATCGCCCTCGATTTCTTTGACGAGATCGGACACGTTGAGAAGAAGGTCGAGAATTATCACCGGCATAGCTTTTTGATAGCCTTCCGCTCCTTGCTCGCAAACTCTGTCGATAAGTCCGTTTATGCCGTTTTGGTCAAACTTGCCGCTTTCCATAACTCCGTCGATAAGCCTTGCCGCCAAAACGAGTTTGTTGAGCGAACTTGTGGACTCGTTGAGTTTTTTCTCTTCGTCTAGTTTTACGACGCTCAAAAAGTCGGTGATGAAATCCTTGTTCGACATCACGTCCTTGCTTGCAAGCGCAACGTCGCAAAGAGAAGGTATCACGTCAACCGCCATATACGCGTATTTTGCGTATTTGATGATTTGCGAATACACCGCCGAAGATATGCTCTTGTTGTCGAAATTGCTTATAAACAAATCGAGCGCGACGTCGAGTTTTTCGATTTCTTCTTGAGTGAGTGCGTTTTTGAGCCTCGAAACGTTGCTCAAAAGCGCGCTCACAAGCGTTGCCAATTCGCTCTCGGACACGTTGGACAGTGCGCCGTCGTCACCGAAAAGTTTTGAATAAAGCTCGTCCGTCAGCGTGTTGACCGAGGTGTCGTATGCAAACGCAATCAACTCGCTCATTGCGCTTTGCGCGTTTGAAAGCGCACTCTGCATCTCGCTCTTTTGCGCGTCGGTTGCGTTGAGCGATTGCTTTGCAAGGTTCAACACCGCTCTGTTGGCGGACACATTTTCGAGTGCCGCCGCACTTGCAGAGTTTCGAATCATAACGTCTTTCACGTTGTCCAAACGGTCGACTATATTCGAAACGGTGTTTCTACCGTCGCTTATAAGTTTTGAAATCAAATCGTAGGCAAGCGTAGAAACGTCGCTTGCGGTAAGCCCGATTTGCTTGAGCATAGGTACGAGAAGCTCTGCGTTGTTCGAAAACTCTTTGAGAAGTTTCTTCCCTTCCTCGCTTTCAAGCGAATCGGCAAGCGACTTTATCTTTGCGGTCTGCAAACTCGAAGCGTTTACTACGTCACAAACAAGGCTCGTCCAACCTTTCGTGACGACGTAATCTCCCGCATTTTCAAGCGTCGCAATCTCCTCATCCGAAAGATTTGCGCTCCATTTTTCGTTTATGCCCGAAAGAAACGTTTGCTCAACTCTGCTCGTCTGGTTTGCACGCTCTTTTTGCGCGACATTTCCTCGATTGTTGCACGCAACAAGACTCGCGCTCATCAAAAGCACGAGGGCAAGCAACAATATAAGGACGTTTTTCGACTTTTTCATATCTATACCTTTTTGATATTATAACCTTTTTTGAAGCAAAGCGCAAGGGGTACGAGAGTATAACCTGCGCTCATTGCGCCGCCCACGCAAGCCACCACCCACGCTTCGTACATAAACTCGAAGTAAAGTCCGAACAGACGGAGCGCATGGATAAGGCTCGAAGTGATAAGCACCGAAAACGCAAACGATACGGCAAACGAAACCACTGCAACGAGAGCGTGCTCAAACACTTCCGCACCCAGCAACGAATTTTTGGACATACCTGCGTTGAGCAACGCGACTCTGCCCTTTTGCGACGTCGCTCTGCCGATGAGCGTAGACACGACCGTAACCGCAAAAATGAAAATCGTCACGACGACGGCAAGCGTGCCGATGAGGTCGAACACGGATTGCATGCTTTCCATTTCCCACTTGAACGCTTCAAGCGTTTCGATGACGTAATAGTTGTTGCCTGCAAACTTTTCGCGCAACAATCCGATGGTCGAATCCATATCTCCGTCAATGATTGCGAGCACGGTGTCAACCTTTTTGCCGAACAGGTTTTCAATGCTTTCCTGCGACAAAACGACGTAGTTTCCGCTAAACAGCGTGTGCTTCAATATGCCGCCCACGACGACGGATTTCTTTGCGCCGTCAAGCGTCATCTCAAGCGTATCGCCCTCTTGAACCCCGTACAGTTCGCATAGAGCATAATCTACAAAAACATACGGTTTATCGCTTGAAATGCGTTCGTAAACCGTTGTTTTTGGCGTAATATACTCAAAATCCACCATTTCAAGAACGTCTTTCGAACCGAGTACGTTCATTGTTTTTTCCTTGCCGTCCACAATCAAATCGGCATTGCTCCACACCATTTTGGTTGCGGACTTCACGCCGTCGATTTGCTCGAACCGGGAAACGTCTACGTCGGCTTGAATGTTGGTGACAAACACCATGTCTTTGAACTCGTCAACGTAGGACGTAAATATGCTCGTCGTAAGCGAATACGCCATAAACAGTATCATCGCAATGGTCATACCGACGGTGAGCATGGTCACCGAACGCGCAAAACGCTTGTCGCGCACAATGCTTTTCGCACCTATTTTTATTGCGGGAGAGTGAGTTTTTGCTATAACTTTTCCGCTGATTTTAAGAACTTTCGAGCAAGCGACGGCAAGCAACGCAATGGCAAAAATCATTGAAAATACCGCTGTAATCGCCCTTGCGGTCGGAACACAAAATTCGACAACGACGCTCGCCATCGTGAGCAATGTAAACAAAACTACGAGCGCAACGCCCACCTTCGACGGCTTGCTTACGTCAAGTTGATTTTCCCTTATACTGCCTTTGAAAGAACGCAAAATAGGCAGGAGCGAACTCAAAATCGAGCAGACAAGTCCGATTCCGCCGGCGAGGAATAAATATCCTACCGATATGCCGAAAGTTACGCTTTGCGACAAGGTGAGTTTCAAAAGTCCTACGAAAATTCCCACCGCAAGCGCAGAGCCTACAAGAGTGCCGATACATGCTTGAATCGCACTTTCCGTGACGAACAACGCAAATATTTGTTTTTTTGTTGCACCCACGACTTTGAGCTTTGAAATGAGATTGACTTTTTCGCCCTCGCTCATCATAAACAACAACACGATAAACGCAATGCCCAGCGCAAGCACCGCTCCGCCCGCAAGCACGATAGGAGCTGTCAAACTTTGAGTTTGTTCTTCGATATACTTTGCGTCATTTGACGGCGAAACGAGCATATCTTTGTAGGCGTCCATTGCCAAAATCGCATTTACGGTTGCATCCACTTTCGTTTTGTCGCTCAGAACGACGTGAATCTCGTTGCAAAGATTTTCGCTTGAAAGTATGAGTTTTGAAAAGTTTTCGGTGAGCCCGAGCATCAAATAAGGTGCGTCGTCAAGAAAATATCCGCTTTGCTTTGCGATTGCGCCGATATAGCAAACCACTTTTTTCGTTCCTAGCACAAACTCCGCCCTGTCGCCCACGCTCCATCCGAAATGTTTTGCCGCATCTTGCGATACGATTATATCGTCGCTCCGCTCTCCGCTTTGCAACTTGGCTATGTCGCCTTCGATAATCTCTATTTTTGCAAGCGTTTCGAGCTGTCCTTTTTTGAAACCGCGCACGCCGACGTATTCCTCTCCGTACATTGCGTAAAGTTTGAGTGACGGTACGATTTGCTCTATACCCTCAACGCTTTGCAGCGGATCGTCTTTCATGATGCGATCGCTTGTGCTGTTGGTGGAAATCGTGATGTCGCTCACGCCTGCCGAAGCCGTTTCGGTGGCATAAATATAGTCGAAAACCGCACCCTTGAAAGAAATCATGCAAAAAATCATTGCGACAACCACCGCAACCGCAAGAGTCGTGGCGATAAACCGAAACGGTTTTGCCGTGATATTTTTCAGAGCCAGTTTGAACATTGTCATAGAATAAAAAATTTGTTTGCTTTTTTCTGTTGGCGTTACGCTCCCGAGTTGTCCTTGCCGTCCGCGTGCATATTTTCACGCAATCAGACAAGCAAGCCGTCTTCCATTTTTACAATGCGAGATGCATACTCTGCGTGAGAGGGAGAGTGCGTGACCATGACAAGCGCGACGCCCCTGTTTTTGTTGATGTCCTTCAAAAGTTCCATAACCTGACGGCCGCGCTCCTTGTCAAGACTGCCCGTCGGCTCGTCAAGGAAGATGATTTTCGGATTTGTCGCAAGGGCTCTCGCAATGGCAACGCGCTGTTGCTCGCCTCCCGAAAGCTGACGAGGATAAGCGTCCTTGCGTTTTGCAATGCCGAGATATTGCAAAATTTCGTCCACACGAGCCTTGTATTCGCTCTCCTTCTTCTTGTCGAGCATCAAGGGCAACGTCACGTTTTCGTACACGGTGAGATTGGGCACGAGATTGTCGAACTGATAGACAAAAGAAAAATCTCTTCTTCTCATCCGCGCGATTTCCTCGTCGGGAGCGTTGCAAAGGTCTTGTCCCAAAAGCTCGACGCTACCCTCGCTCGGTTTGTCAATGCCGGCAAGAATATACAAAAGCGTGGATTTACCGCTTCCCGATTCGCCTACGATTGCCACAAACTCGCCCTCGTCAAGCGTGAAATCAACACCCTTCAACACAGGCGTTTCAACCTCGCCCGTGACGAAAGTCTTTTTTATATTCAGAGCTTTCAATACACACTCTGCCATACAGCCTCCGTTGCGACGAGCAAAATCTCGTATATGCTCGCGCGCGTAAATACACTTTGAATTATAACACAGCATATTTGATAAAACAATAACAAAATAGTTGGCGTTTTCTCGCATTGTTATGCTATACTGAAAATATGAAAAACAAAACGCCGAAAATCGGAACGATTGAATACGAAATTGCGCTTGCCGAAGCGTCCGCGCAAAAGCCACGACTTCTTTTGCATGCGTGTTGCGGACCTTGCGCAAGCAGCGTACTTGAATATCTTACGCCGCACTTTGACGTGACGGTGTTTTATTACAATCCCAATATTTTGCCAAAAGAAGAGTTTATCAAGCGTGAAAACGCACTTAAAGACGTGATTTCGCATTTTAAAGGCGTACAGCTTATCGTTCCCGACCAATACGAAAGCGAATATATTTCCTACGTCAAGGGGCACAAAAACGACCTCGAAGGCGGCGCGAGATGCGAGCTCTGTTTCACATTACGTCTTGAAAAAACCGCCGAATATCTGAAAGCTCACTCCGACGATTTCGACTATTTTGCAACCACCCTCACGGTAAGTCCGCACAAAAACGCTCCTCTCATCAATCGAATCGGCAACGACGCTGCAAATAAAATCGGCGTAAAATATCTTTCGTCAGACTTCAAAAAGCGCGACGGATATCTCCGCTCCACCGTTCTATGCCGTGAGTGGGGCATTTATCGGCAAGTATACTGCGGTTGCATAAGCGAATTGCTTTTTTGACTAACGTTCAAAATCATATTCGGAACGCTCAAAACAATCTGTCGGATTAACCCTATATGCGAGCGATTGATAAAAATCAAAAATCATCGGTCTGTCCGATTGTTTTCGATACAAAAAAAACACGCCGTCGCGTGTTTTTTTGTTATCTTTTTACTTTTCGTTGCAAGCAAGTTTGGGCGATGTCGCACATTAAATGGAACTTATGTTTACGTCCACAACCTTGCCTGTTTTTGCGTTTACCTTCACCTCGACTTCATTGACGTAGCCGATGTAAATTTTCACTTCGTAAACGTATACCGAATGTTTGAGATCGCTTGAATAGTCGATCTCTTCATCGCTTTTTGCAAGCACCGGTTTTGTGCTTTCTCCAAAGTTTTTTACAACGTAGGTGAGTGCGATTTGCTCCGCCTCCGTTTTCGAGTAATTGCGGTTTTTGTTTGCAGAACCGAACGCTGTGCCGAACACTGCGCTCAGGACGACGGCGGCAGCAAGTGCCAGAACGATTATCGATATCGTCAAAATCTTCAGAGTGTTTTTCTTTGCATACTTCTTTTGCGCTTTTTTGATTTTCGCCTCGTCGACATCATCGCTGATTGCCTTTTTATACTCGTATGCATCGATGATTTCCGTCATTTTGCGAGCTTTTTCGAGTTCCTGCTCGACAAATACGATTTCCTCTTCGTTTGCAACACCGTCCTTATATTTTTCGTATGCTTTTTCAAAATCCATATCACTTCTCCAAAATCTTTTTTATTTGTTCCCTTGCGCGATACAACATAACCTTAACATTGCTCTCGCTCTTGCCTACAATCGAGGATATGGTTTCGATTTTCATATCCTCAAAGTAAAACAGCAGTATGATTTCTTTAAGATTGTTGGGCAAAAGACTGATTGCATTATACAGTGCGCGATAGTTTTCGTCCTCGATTATTTTGTACAGCACCTCGTCGCGCTCGCTCGAAATCTCGTCGGGAAGCTGTGTCAGTTTTGATCTCCACCGCCTCTTGTTCAAAAACAGATTTCGACAGACAGTCAATATCCACGCCTTGAAATTTTTGACTTCATCTGCGGTTGCGAGTGCTTTGAAAAATGCTTCCGAAGCCAAGTCTTCGGCTTCGGAAGCGTTCTTTGTAAGCGACATTGCATACAGCAGAACGTCATTATGATATTTTTTGAACAGCTGTTCTACAAGGTCGTGATCCATAGATTTTAGTCGTCGATTTCCTTTTCGTAGTCAAGAATTTTGCCTGTTTTTGCGTCGATTTCGTATTCGTATTCATATCCGCCGGACTTGAATTCGATTTCCCATACGACAACGCCGTGTTCAACTTCGAGCTTGGCTTTGAGCTGTGTCGTCGTATCGACTCCCGCTTGAGCGGTCGCAATGCGGACTGCCTCGTCCTGAGATATTGTGTCGGTGGCGTAAACCTCGCCTTCTACCTCCACTTTGATGATTGCGCCTGTCACGGCATTAAGTTCATATTCATACTCAACGGTTCCGAGCGTAAACTCGATTTCGTACACATAAGAACCTTTGTCATAGTCGAGTTTCGCCTTTTTGACAACCGCGTCGGCAGCCGTGAGCGTTGTGTCCTTCAAGCCCGCAAGCGCATTTTCCACTGCAATCGACGTTGCTGCTTCCACTCCCTTGAACTCTACGCCTTCGGGTGCTTTTTCATAAACGGTCTTATCGTCGATTTCTTCTTTGTGCTTTTCGCCCGTCAACGCGTCGATGTCATATTCGTACTTCGTTGCGCCGACTTTGAATTCGACCTCATAGAGATATTTGCCGTCGTCAAAGTCGAAATCTATTTCGAGTTTTGTCACGTCTTTGAGTTGCACTCCCGCATATTCGAGAGCTTTGTCTCTTGCCGCTTCCTTGCCGATGTACTTGTCGTTTTCAAACGGAGCGTCGGGGATTTGTTCTTTCGACACCTGGCGGTCATTGATCTTGACCGATTGCACGCTCTTGTCTTCGCCGATCGTCACGTCATATTTGATGCCGTTGATTTCGATTTCGACAACAAAACTTCCCGTTCCTTTTTGAGTGACGGTTGCATAATCGATCTTTTGATCTTGTGCGCCGACCGTAAGCAATGCGATTTGCTTAAATTCTTCGTTTCTTGCTTGCTCTTGTTGATTTTTGTTGTCGCATGCGGCAAATATAACCGTGCAACACACTGCGATCACTATTGCAAAAATGAGTATTGCTTTTTTCTTCATAGGGGTTGCCTCCTTGGGTTTTTTCACAAATAAGACACCCTCGCAAGAAAAAGGTTACAAACTTTTTTCAAAAAAACAAAAATCGGGCAAAGCGATTTGAAAAATCACATTGTCCGCTTTTATGCGATTATTTGTCGGTCACGATGATTTTGCCTTTGAACTCGTCTCCCTCGCAAATGATTTCGTCAACCGACGGAAGTTTGACAAAACCGTCTTTGACGTTCTTTACGCTTATCACGGGCGTGGTTACGGTTGCTTCGACGTCGCTTCTTTCAAACGCAAAATCACAGTCTATCATCTCGCAATCGATGAGTTTGAGATTCTTGCAATAGCAAAGCGGTTGCGTTCCTATGATTTTGCAATGTTCGAAAGTTACGCCGTCGCAATACCACGCAAGATACTCTCCCTTTACGACGCAATTTTTGACAAGCACGTTTTCGGCGTGCCAGAAAGCGTCCTTGGTGTCGAAATTGCAATCCTCGAACACTGCGTCCTTGATGTATTGGAAGCTGTATTTGCCCTTGAAGTCCACGTTTTTGAAACGAATTGCCGTTGCGCGCATCATAAAATACTCGCTTTCCGCATGCGAATTTGTCATGTTTATTCCGTGCGTCGACCAGCCGAATTCGGGAGATACGATATCGCATGAATCGATTGTGACGTTTTTGCATTCCCGCAAGGCTTTGATGCCGTGCATTTTTACGTTTTTGATACGTATGTTTTCGCTGTACCAAAGCGCGGCTCTGCAAAGCTCGGTCATCTCGCAGTTCTCGATTGCAAGATTATGGTCGTGCCAAAACGGATAACGCAAATTAAAAAAGCAATCCTTGCACTCGACATCTCGGCACTCTTTGAACGCGCTCTCGCCGTCGGCCGGGCCGTCGATGGACACGTTTTTAACTTTGACGTTACGCGCGCCGTAAAATGCACGTTCCTCGTCGAAGGTTTTATTTTCCACAACACAATTTTCGTATGCCATTTTATCCTCAAAATACAATCCGCCTGCACTTGGCAAGCGGAATGGTAATTCAAAATTTTATTCTTGTTCCTGTCTTTCTTCGAGCATCGATTTGACCTTCATAAGCCTCGTCGTCGCACCTCTTTCGTTTTCGTCGAGCTTCATGACGATGTACTTTATGGTTTCTTCCAGCTGCGGAATCATAACGTATTCGAGCGCGTTGACTCTGCGCCTGTTCTTTTCGATCTCGTCGGCAAGCATATTGCACGTCTTTTCAACTTCCGCAAGTTTCAAAAGTTTGGGCAACAGTTCGGTGAGCGAAGATATGGAGCTGTCAAGCTCGCTCGTGACGCTTGCAAACGAATACGGATACAAGTCTTTGCTTTCCCCTTCCGTGACGGTGAAAACGGGCACGTTGACGCTCATGACGTTTTTTGAGGACGTTTCAAGCGTGACTTTTGCCGAGGGCATTGCGATTGCCTCTTCTATCACAGCGTCGCTGGACACCGCACGCGCGAGCATAAAGGATTTGAGCGAATCGCCAAGTTCCTCTTCCACTTCCTCTCTCAAACGCTTATTTTCACGCACGTAAAGCATAAACTGACGTATCATTTCGTCAGATTTATCCTTCAAGAGTTTGTGGCCTCTCGTTGCGGTTTTAAGACGGTTTTTGAGCCGTCTCAATTCCATTCTGGTTGGGTTTACGTTGAGTTTGCTCATGATTATTTTTCTTCCTCGTATTTTTCGAGGTATTTTTCGATATACTCGTCGCGGATACGTTTAAGCTCGCTCTTGGGCAATATTTTGAGGAGTTTCCAGCCCAAATCAAGCGTTTCTTCTATATTGCGATTGACGTCGAAACCTTGCGATACGTATTGTTTTTCAAACTCATCGGCAAATTTTGCGTACTTCTTGTCCGTTTCGGTAAGAGCGGCGTCGCCGAGAATGGAACTCAATTCCTTTGCCTCTTTTCCTTGCGCATATGCACTGAAAAGTTGGTTCATTGTGTCTGCATGATCTTCCCTCGTCTTGCCCTTGCCTATGCCCTTGTCTTTCAAACGAGAAAGCGACGGCAAAACGTCGATGGGCGGCACGATGCCTTTCTTGTAAAGTTCACGCGAAATGATGATTTGCCCCTCAGTGATGTAACCGGTAAGGTCGGGAATGGGGTGCGTCTTGTCGTCCTCGGGCATCGTAAGGATAGGGATTTGAGTGATAGAGCCTTTCTTTCCCACGATTCTGCCGGCGCGCTCGTACATACTTGCAAGGTCGGTGTACATATAGCCGGGGTATCCGCGTCTGCCGGGAACTTCCTTTCTTGCCGCCGAAACCTCGCGCAACGCTTCCGCGTAGTTGGTGATGTCGGTGGTGATGACCAAAACGTGCATATCCTTTTCAAACGCAAGGTATTCCGCCGCCGTCAACGCCATACGAGGCGTGGAAATACGCTCGACTGCGGGATCGTTTGCAAGGTTGATGAACATAACCGCTCTTTCGATTGCGCCCGTCTTTCTGAAATCGCTGATGAAAAAGTCCGCTTCTTCAAAAGTGATACCGACTGCCGCAAACACGACTGCGAATTTTGCGTCGCTGCCCAAAACTTTTGCCTGTCTTGCGATTTGCGCCGCAAGTTCGGCATGCGGCATACCCGACATCGAAAACACGGGAAGTTTTTGACCTCTGACAAGCGTGTTCAAACCGTCGATTGCGCTTATACCCGTTTGAATAAACTCGTTGGGATAGTCGCGCGCAACGGGGTTTATCGGTTGACCGTTGATGTCGAGTTTCATTTCGGGGATAATGGGTGCGCCGCCGTCGCGCGGTCTGCCCATGCCGTCGAAAACTCTGCCCAGCATATCTTCGCTCACGCCGAGTTCGATGCCGTGGCCGAGGAATCTCGCCTTCGAAGTTGCCATTTTTATGCCTTGCGACGCTTCGAAAAGCTGCACGAGGGCTTTGTCGCGGTTGATTTCAAGCACTTTGCCGCTTCTGACTTCGCCGTTTTCCTGTCTTATCTCGACAAGTTCGTTATATTTGACGCCCTCAACGCCCTCAACGAGCATAAGCGGGCCGACAATTTCTCTTATGGTGTTGTATTCTTTTAACATCACATGCCTCCTTCGTCGGTGAGAGCGCGCATTTCGCTCTTGATTTCGGCAAGAATTTCGTCAAATTTGTTCATTTCGCTTTCGGGGATATACTTCGCTCTGCCGATTTGTTCTCTTACGCCGAGTTCGAGCACGTCCTCGATGTCCACGTTCTTTGTAAGCGCGTCTTTTGCAAGCTCGTCGAACGTGAGGATAAGACGGAGCATATACTCTTGCTTGCGCAGGGACGAGAACGTGTCGACTTCGTGGAAAGCGTTTTGGTGCAAATAGTCCTCTCTTATCGACTTTGCCGTTTCCATTGTAAGACGGTTTTCGGGAGAAAGCGCGTCCATACCGACAAGGCGCACGATTTCGTCGAGTTGCGCCTCCTCTTGCAAGATTCGCATGCACTTTGCGCGCAATTTCATCCACTCCTCGTCCACGTTGTCGGTGTACCATTCGCCGAGACGTTCTGCGTAAAGCGAATAACTCGTGAGCCAATCGACTGCCGGGAAGTGACGTTTGTAAGCAAGCGACGCACTAAGTCCCCAGAACACTTTGACTATACGCAACGTTGCTTGCGATACAGGCTCTGAAAGGTCGCCGCCGGGAGGTGAAACCGCGCCGATTGCCGTAATCGAACCGACAGTGTTTTCCTCGCCCAGAACCTTGACGATACCCGCTCTTTCATAAAACTCCGCAAGACGGGAGCTGAGATATGCGGGGTAGCCTTCCTCGCCGGGCATTTCTTCAAGACGCCCGCTCATCTCACGCAGAGCCTCTGCCCAACGAGAAGTGGAGTCTGCCATGATTGCCACCGAATAGCCCATATCTCTGAAATATTCCGCAATGGTGATGCCGGTGTATATCGACGCTTCACGCGCGGCAACGGGCATATCCGAAGTGTTTGCGATAAGCACGGTGCGTTTCATAAGCGGTTGACCGCTCTTGGGGTCGATAAGCGTCGGGAACTCGTTGAGAACGTCCGTCATTTCGTTTCCGCGCTCGCCGCAACCGACGTACACGATGATGTCCGCGTCCGCCCACTTTGCAAGTTGGTGTTGCACGACGGTTTTGCCGCTTCCGAACGGACCGGGGACTGCCGCAACACCGCCCTTTGCAATCGGGAAAAGCGTGTCGATGACTCTTTGTCCCGTGACGAGCGGAGCTTTCGGCGAAAGTTTTTCGCGGTAAGGTCTGCCCTTTCTGACGGGCCACTTTTGAAGCATGGCGACGTTGACGTCACCCTTTTCCGTTTCAACGACGCAAATTGTTTCGTCAACGGTAAAGTCGCCTTGCTTGATTTCCTTGACGACGCCTTTTACGCCGTAAGGAGTCATGATTTTGTGCAAAACAAGGACGTTTTCTTGCACGACGCCGAGCACGCTGCCGCTATCGACGCTGTCGCCCACGGTAACTTTCGGCTCGAAAGTCCACTTCTTTTCATGGTCTACTGCGGGAAGATACACGCCTCTTTCGATACGATTGCCCGCCACTTCTTTGAGTTTTGCAAGCGGTCTTTGAATACCGTCGTATATGCCCTCGATAAGACCGGGGGCAAGCTCGACGGAAAGGGGCGCGCCCGTCGAATATACGTTTTCGCCGGGGCCGAGTCCGCTCGTTTCTTCATAAACCTGTATGGACGCGCGGTCGCCGCGAAGTTCTATAACTTCACCGATGAGTTTCTTTTCGCTCACGTGAACCACGTCGTACATTTTGCATTGGGACATGCCCTCTGCAACAATCAACGGTCCGGATACCTTTACGATTTTTCCAGTTTCCATTTTCGTCCTCTTATTTGTTCTCTTTGTCGAATAATATGTCTGCGCCTATCGCCTTTTCCACGTTGGCTTTTATGCCTGCAAGCCCCACGCCCTTGTTGCCCTCTGCCGACGGTATCGGCACGATGACGGGATATGGACGGGATTTGTAACGGTTGATAAGCGTTTCGGCTTGCAAAGCAACTTTTTCCGTAACGAAAATGACGGAATACTTCCTTGCAAGCGCATGAATAGTGTCTCTTGCCTGATACTCGTCGTCCACGCAGAAAACGTCAAGGCCGATTGCCTTGAATGCAAGCACGCTGTCTTTGTCACCGCACACTGCGATTGCATTGTCACGCATAGAGTTCACGCATCCTTTCTTTGATTATTTGCGGCGCAACGTGATTTTTCACGCCTGCCACGATGAGTTTTGCGATTTTAAGTTCGGTTTTTCTGCTCATATAGAAGGCTACGATAGGCGAGATTGAATACAAATCGTCCTTTTCTTCCTTCCACAGTTTGAGCAAAGCGTTGTCGCTTTTCGCTTCGAAAACAACGAGTTTTCCGCCTTCGTCGAGCGTCTTTACGTCCTCGAAATAGCAAGTTTGCTTGAACGGCGCGAGCAAATCGTCGCCATGGAATTCCCACACGCTTTCAAGCGTGGAAAGCGCAATCTTTCCGCCCTCGATAAAGCACTCTTCAAAAAACTCTACATCAAGATTAAGCCGTCTGGATCTCTCAAAAGAAGATATATTGAGGTAGTCTATTCTTTTTTCAAAATACTCTTTTGCGATCTTTCCGCTCTTCTTGCAAAGTTCGAGTTGATGTGCGTATTGAGTTTTGTCAACGTCTACGTCCAGTTTGTGCGCGCTTATTTCGCCGCTTGCAATTCCCTCTTGCGTTTTGAGAATAATCTCTTGCATTTGCCTAGGCAAAGCGGCAACTTCACCCGTTTCTACTGCGGTCTGCAACGCTTCGACGTCAAAAAGTCCGTTCGGGGCAAAAGTTTGAGCGTTTGTCCCCGCAACGTACGCTTTGAGCAAAATTTTGAGGTTGATATAATCGTTCTCGATCAAAAACGCATCAAGCGCGCCGCCCTCGTTCATTTCTTTCAGAAGAGCGACGTTTTCTTCTTCCGCACGCTTGAAAACGACGTCGAAGTTTTCGCCGTCCGTCCCGAAGCCGAGTTCGGCAAGAGCTCTCGACGCTTCCTTTGCGTCGGACGCGTCGAGAAGCCTCTGCACTCCTTGTTGAGTGAGAAGTTTGCTTTCTCTGCTTTTTATTTGGGCGTTTTGATACAGAAATTTGTATGACATATCAGCCGAAGATTTCCTTTGCTACGTTTGCTTCCGTTTGCTCTTTGAGAAGTGCGACTTCAATCTCGAAAGTGAAATTTTTGTCAACTCCGTTCTCGCTCAAAATCACGCCGCCGTCAAAATCGCCGAGCTTGTCCGAAAGAGTGAGGGAAATTCCCTTTTCTTTTGCGAATTGCGCAAGCGATTCTTTTGTGACGATATCCTTTTCTCTTTGGGATATGGTCACGACGTCGCCGTCCTTGGCGTTTTGAAGCATGGCAAAAATAAGCTCGGAATACGTGTCTTTGTCGAGGTTTCTCAAATTGTCCAACGTGCGCTCGTACACGACGTCCAAAACTTTTGTTTTTGCCGCGAGAGTGAGCTTTTTGGCGTCCAACTCTGCAACCGTTTTGGAGCGTGCTTCAACGTCGAAAACCATTTTGTCGGTTTCCGCCTTGAAATTATACAAATACGCCTTGCACTCTTCTGCCGCCGCGGAAATGACCTCGTCGGCTTTGGCGTTTGCCTCACCGATGATAGACTCCGCCCTCAGATGCGCGTCGGATATTATTTTTTCAACAATCGCTTCTTTGCTCATAAAAACTTTTATGCGATGAGTGCTGCGCTTGCAGTTGCTTCGAGGAGAGATTCCGTTGCGGGCATCATGACGCCGAGAAGAGAAACGAGAAGTGCCAAAACAGCGTAGGTTTCAACCATAACCGTCAAGATGATTGCTTTGCCGCTTTCTTCGGGACGCTTTGCAACGAGTGCGATACCGCTGCATGCGACTTTTGATTGATAAAGCGCACTTATCAAACCTACGATTGCCATAGGCAGGCACGCCGCCATCAAACCAAGACCGCCGCTGACGGAAATTCTTGCCACCTCGCCGAAAAGGTCGATTTTGACAAACACCAAGAACGCCACGAGCAAGCCGTAGATGCCTTGTGTGCCCGGCAAAAGTTGCAAGACCAGACATTTGGAAAACTTATCGGGGTCCTCGGACGTAACGCCTGCCGCAGCTTTACCCGCCGTGCCTACGCCGATTGCAGAGCCGATGCCTGCCATTGCCGCGGCAAGCACTGCGCCGATGATGGCGATCCAAGTCCCAAGTGTTAAATTACCCATATAACTACCTCCTACTTTTCCAAGTATGTGTATTTTGTTTTTGTTCCGAAAGGCACAAACACGTGTCCGCACCCCTCGTAGAATTTGCCAAAGAATTCGATATATTGCAATCTGCAATTATGCACGTATGCGCCAAGTGTCGAGATGCCAATGTTGAAGATGTGTCCCACAAGGAAAATCGGCACGCAAAGCACATAGCCTATCGCAGCGAGATTTGCGGGGAACATTCCTATCACGACCGAGCAGATTTGGTTGACGACAAGCGCAACGACGCTGCCCGAAAGCCCCAAACCGAACAAACGCGCATAGGAAAGAATATCCGAAAGGATGTTTACGCCGTCGTAAAGTTTGCCGAATCCCGTGAGGAAAGACGTGATTTTCTTTGCGCCCTTCTTGCCTCTCGTGTTGCCCAAAACAAGCAACAACGCGCCTCCTGCCATAAGACCTATGCCCGTCCATTTAAGTGCGGAGATTTGTTTGAAGAACAAAAGCGAGAGCGCAAACATAAGGATACCCGCAAAAATCAGATACCAAGTTCCGACCTCGAAAAATGCGTCGAGGGGACGTTTTTTGCGAATGAGGTTGATTGCGTTCATCAGCATACCAAACCAAATATGCACAAAGCCGAGCGCAAAGGATATGCCGAGCAAAATCAGCGGCCCGTTGCCGTCAAGCGGTTTGACAAGTTGAAGTTTTTCAAGGAACGTACCCGATATGTCCAGCCCGAACCAGCCGCCGAATATTGCGCCCCACACAATTGTGGATATACCACCCATGCCTACGACAAGAAGCAGTCTGCCCTTGCCGGGAACGGGCTTTTTCACCGCATATGCGATAAAGCCGCCGAGCGCAAGCAAGATTCCGTACGCCGCGTCCGCAATCATCATGCCGAAAAGCAAGAAATAGAAGAACGACATAACGGGATTCGGATCGATGTCGGAAAAATAGTTTGGCGCGCTGTACATGTTGGTGATGTCCTGATACGGCTCGACTATCTTGCTGTTTTTGACATAGGTAGGGACGATTTCGTCCTCTTTCGGCTCTTCAAACTCATAAACGACGGTGTCGCCCATCTCGTCAAGCAAAGTTTTCAACTCCTCCTCGAACTCGGCGGGATACCACGCCTCCATCACAAAACTGCGCTTTGTCGCCGCAAATCCGTCAAGCGCGGAGTATTTGTCGAGCTGAACGAGATAATAATCGTAAAGCGTCTTCAAATCCGCAACATACATGTCTTTTACAAGAGCGCGCGTCGTAAGCTCAAACGTTTCTTCTTCGAGTTGAGCGAGTTTGTCTTTTAGGATTGCGATATTTTCAAGCGGAGTCAAGTCGTCGCTTACGGATGCACGGGAAAATTCAAGAGATTGAAGTTCGTAAGAAAGTGCGTCTGCGGCATCGAGCGTTGCGACGGCAACAACGGGTTGCGTTTTGCCTTGTTTCAAAAATTCAACGTAAACATGCTCGTTTTCCTCTTGATACTTTTGTAGAGCAAGCATGTTCTGAGAAGGAATACACCCCAAAAACACCACGGTTTTTTCACCGTTTTTGTAAAAAGAATAGGGTTTGCGCAACGACGAATAAACTTTGTGCGTTTCTATTTCTTCCTTTATGCCGGCTTTTTGAGCGGCAATTTCTTTTTGGCGCAAATCTATTTCTTCAAGATCGGCAATATTTGCCATAAGCTCGACTTCTTTTGAGTCGATAAGGTCGAAATCGTCAAAACTCATCCTCTCGATTTTGGCAATCGGAGGGGTTTTGATAGGTGTGTAAATGTATGGATGTTCGCTTTTTTCGGTTTCCTTTGCAAACTTTTCGGCAACCTTTTTTTGATCCCTCAAATACGAAAAAGCAAACTCGATTCTGGCAATCTGCGCCTTGATGCGCTCGCAAGATGCGGAATTGTCAAGTCGCACGGTATCGTCCATATCGTGCGTTTTTGCGATTTCAACGTTTTTGGTGCGTTGAAGCGCCTTGAACAATTTGTGCCTGTCCGACTTATGCGCGACGAGCACCAGTTTTTTCATTTCAACAATCATAATCCGATGATGCAGTCAAGTTTATTCTTCGATTGTTTCTTTTTTGCCACAGTATTTTTCAACGAGAGCGTTGCAAAGCTCGCTTGCCTTTTCGCTTGCGGCAAGGTTGTGGTCCATTGCAAGTTCGTCTGCGGATTTTTGTCCTTTTTTGAGGATTTCGTCGCGCTTTTTTTGCGCGTTTGCTTCCGCTTTGTCAAGCGCGACGCGTCTGTCGTCGCGGCATTGCAAAACAGTGGCTTTTTTCTGCTTCTCGGCGTCGATTTCCGCCTGTTGCACGATTTGTTTCGCCTTGTTTTGCGCCTCGCTTACGATTTCGTCCGCTTGCGCTTCGGCTTCTCTTATCTCTTTCAAAACGTCGTCAATCATAACTCACCGTCCGTTTTCGATGTCGGAAATCATATCCAAACGTCTTTGATGTCTGCCGCCCTCGTAGGTTGCGGTGTACCATGCTTTGACAATGTCCTTCGCCTCGTCGGGAGAGATGACTCTTCCGCCCAAAGCGATGATATTTGCGTTGTTATGGCGTTTTGTCATCTCTGCCATAAACGTGTTCGTGCACACTGCCGCGCGGATGCCCTTGACTTTGTTTGCGGCTATGGAAATGCCTATACCCGTGCCGCACATAACGACGCCGAGGTCGCACCTTTTTTGTGCGACGGCGTTTGCGACTTTGAGTCCGTATTCGGGATAATCGACGGAATCGGTCGAGAAACAGCCGAAATCCACAACTTCCGCGCCCAGCTTTTCCAGCTCTTCGACGACGGCGTCTTTAAGCACGAATCCGCCGTGGTCGCAACCGACAGCAACTTTTGTCATAGCAATCTCCAACTTATTTTATACTTGCAAATTATTATACCACTTGAATATTCAATTTACAAGTCTTAAATTAAAAGGTAGTTTATTAAAAACTCATTTAATATATAAGAGAAACGGTCGGAAAATTTGCCGATTGAGGCATATCGTACCATTTGTAAAACACACAAAAAAAAGACGCGTTGCCGCGCCTTTTTTTGTGTAGTTAAATTGTGGCGTTATGCCAACTTTTTAAGTTTTGATTTCTTGACGACAATCGTCACGACCGTTGCAACCACAATGAGCGTTACGATCACGACTGCCGCCACTATAACGTAAATCTTCCATGCGTCGAGTAATTGATGGTTGACGTCCACAAACACGATGCCGTTGACATAGTTTGCCGAATACGTCAATTTGCCGTCGTTGACCACATAATCGGTGAGTTTGGTAAGTCCGCCGTTTTCGTTGACATAGTAGATTGCAATTCCGTTCAGGTTCTTGACGCTTTCGGGGAGCGCAACCGTAACCGTCGTGGGCGTGTTTGAAAGCAGAACGAGTTGATCGTCAAGATAGAGGTTGACTCTGAGCACCGCCGCCACGCTTGCGTCTTTGACGCCTGCCTTTTGGCTCATTGCCGCAACGTATTGCTCAACCGCTTTCAGATAGGACATATCGCTTGCAAGAGCGTTGTTCGTCTTGATTTCCTTCACTTCGAGTCTGTTTGCGACAACGCCTTTGCCCTCGGTGATGTTGATTGACGAACCGTCGGAGGAAGCAAGGCTCTTTGTGGTGAGTTCGAGCACGCCGGTGCTGCTCATAAAGACGTAGTTGTCTTGGCTGAGCGTATCGTCCGAAAGCACGACCGCAAACGAATATTTGCCCGCACTCTTGATGCCTTCGAGACCGACGAGCTTGGTTTGGCTCTTGTCGATTGCGATTGCGGGAGCGTTGCTTGCGCTTGCCATTGCCACGTCGTAGCCGACGGAATAGGTTTTGCCTTCAACGAAGTCGCCTGCAAGTTTCATGACCGTCGAGCCGTCTATCATTTCTTCACTCATTGCATAGCCGTCCGAGCTGAGCGTGACGTTGACGATTGCTCTGAGCACTTGAAGTTCTGCAACGGTGCTTGCCGCATTGTAGTTTTTACCGCATTCGCTTGCAAGGAATTTGTCGGTGAGCTCGACGACCACTCTGTACTTGCCTGCATTGACGACTTCGTTTGCGGAAATATCAACGTATTTGCCGTCTTTGAGCACCTGATAGGTCATCTTGTAGTCAACGTTCTTGACAAGGTTGTAGCCGCTTGTAATGTTGTTGTAGCTGACTCTGTTTTCACTGCCGGCGGTTGCGTACTCGTGCTTTGCACCGTTGTAGTATTCGCTGACGTTTTGAGCACGAAGTCCGACGTCCGCCTTGTTGATGACGATACTCTTCTTCACCGTGCCGCTGTTCCACTCGATATAGTAACCGTTTGCGTCGATATCTTTACGCGCGACGAATTGACCGTCTGCGTTGATATAACGTCTGACTTTGACGATACCGCTGTAAGTGCCGACGTTTATCGGATAGAGTTCGTTGCCTTCGTCGTCAACGAAGATGACTTCGTCGGTTTCGAGTTCGCCTTGAACGACTTCGTGCAAACGATTGATACCGTCGCCCGTCTTGTCGATTGCGTATGCGTAGCTAAACTCGTTTTGAGTGTCGCTTCCCACGCTCACGCCGGTGAGTTTGGGAAGTACGATATCGAGCGTTGCCGTGTCGAATTTCGCATTTGCGCCGACGATATCGAATATCGTTCTGATTTGTCCGTCGTTATCTCTTGAGGAGATAGTGTCAATGCCTGCCAAAACGACGTTGTAGTTTCTCACAATCGTATCGACGGCGTCGTAATCGTAATCGGACACCACGTAGAGCACGTAATGCTCGTAAGATTCGAGTTTGTCGGAAATCTTTGCAAGTTGGGTTGCAGGCGTGGTTACACCGGTGTTTTCGTTGTAAACGCCGAGTCTGACCGTCGGGAAGAAGTTTGTTCTGTCCTTTGCGAACAAGGTGTTGACCGATTGACCGCCGATGATGCCGTCGTTGCCGTTCTTGTCGAGATATCTCAATCCGACGTTGAAGAGAAGTTTGCCGTCCGCACTCATAACGTCGCCGTAATTTGCGCTGTATGCGTTTGAAACGGTGAGGACGTACAAGTTTTTCTTGACGACGGAAACTTTGCTCGTTGTGCCGTTTGCTTCCGAAACGCTGCCCTTGTCGGTGTAGACAGGCTTAAAGTCGTAGTTCTTTGCCCTGCCGCCCTTCAAGACGTAGGACGTGGACGTCGTGCCCGCTTCGGGAGTGGTTGCGGCAAATGATACGTATGCTTGCGGCAAGGTGGAAATTTTGTCGTTTGCACCCTCGCCCATACGAACGTATCCGCCGATTGCGCCTTCCGCCGCCTTGACGTATTTGCCGTCTGCAAGGTCGTAAGAAACGCCTGCAAGAAGCGTTACATTGCTTGCGTCGAGTCCGGTTGCCGCAAGGAAGTCGGACATTGAAATATAGAATGCCGTATCGTTTGCAAATTGATTGTCAAGTGCGTATTCAACGCCGTCGTTGCCCACGAGTTTGTAGGTCACTTTGCCGGTGAATTTGCCGGTGGAAACACCGTATTCGGCCTCGTCGTCGGCAAGATACGCGTTGATGCTTCTTGCTTTGATTCTGCCGGAAAGCTTGACTTCGACGCTTGTCTTTTCACCTGCGATGGTGTAGTTGTAAGCATCCGCGCCGGCGATACCGCTTGCCGTGAACACGACGTACTTTGCGGTTGCGTACGCGCTGTCGAATTTTGCCGAAACGTTTGCGATCGTCACGTCGTCACCGATGATGACGTTTGAAACCGCACTCGTTGAGAAGTTGAAATCGACGCCGACTTGACCGAAGAAGATATCCGTGCCGTCGTAGGTCTTTTCAAACGCGTCGGTGTCGGTTGCTCTTTCGATGCCGCTTGCTCTGATGGATGCGGTGCGTTGAGTGATTTTGCCTTGTGCGGGCAAATAGTTGATTGCGTCGACGAGTTTGCTCGTTTCGCCGGCATAATCGCTTGCAATCAAGTATGCGTCGACACCGTCAACCTTATAGAAACCGACGATTGCGTTTGCGTTTTGCGCTTCTTCAACGCTTGCCGTATCGTTTTTGAGGATGTATTTGTCGGTTGTTTCGAGTGCGTACCAGTACTCCGCAATTTCAGCCTCGGCAGGTTTTTCGTAGACGATCGTGCCGTCGGCCATGACGAACGCCAACGCCTTCTTACCTGCGATTTCGCTATTATTACTATATACTAATGTATAGTTATCATATTTTTCCTTAATATTTTGCAAGAGCAAGCCGTATGCCGTGCCGTCTTTCGCAATCACGTTGCCGTCTTTGTCGATAGCGACGTTCTTGTCGATGAAGTATGAACCGTTCTTGGTTTGAATCGCGTAGAACTTCTTGTCGGCGTCGATCATGTTTTTGAACGTATAGGAAATATTGCTCTTTACGACCGCTTCGTCGCCGTTGTACTCTCTCGTGCCGAGATCTGCGCTCACAAGCACGGGGCGAGCCTCGATGTTGCCTGTAATCGTGCCTTTGTATTGAACGAGCTCGTAGTTGTCGATCGCTTCGCGAGCAAGATCGTATTGTTCTTGCGAAAGCGAATTTTTAATTTGAAGAGTTGCTACCGAAACGTCGATTGCGATGTTTTTGCCCGTTTGCTTTCTTGCAAAGTTGCCGCTTGCAACCACTTCGAGCAAATCGGAGTGCCCTGCGACAATTCTGCCGTCGGTGATGTTGATGGTTATGCTTGCGCTTGTCGTGCCGTCGTAAATCTTATCCTTGATGTCGAAGTCGTTGACGATGAGTTGGATTTGCTTTTTGCTCATGTTCACGGCGTCGATAAGTTCGAAATCGTCGATTGCGCCCACTTGCAAGGAGTTGATCTTGTTGTACTTGTCGTCGACTTTGCTGTATCTCGCACCTTCGAGAACGTAGTTTTTGAGGATATCGGTATCCGTGCCGTCGAATCTGACTTCGAGCCCGCTGACAAGGACGTTGTGTTTGCCGTTTGCACCGACGTTTTCATCCTCTGCGCCATTCAACGAGAGCATGAAGGAAACTTTGCTTGCGTCGTAGGAGAACTTTTTGAGTTCTTCTTCGAGGTTGGTTGCGTATTGCACGGACGTAAACGTGCCGTTGACGTTGTCCACAACCACGTTTGAAGTGCCGTCGTATGTCTTGTCGGCAAACTTCACGTTGGGCACGAGTCTTGCCTTGGAGATGACGACGCCGATGTCTGTGTATGCGGTGTTGAGCGCATCGACGTCCACGTAGTAGTTTTTGTCAAGAACGCTGTAACCCGAAACTCTTACGGAGTGCGTGCCGGCATTTGCGTTTGCGGCTTTACCTGCAAGTTTCAAACCTATGGTTTGAGCGGTGTCGCCTTCTGCAAGCGCGCCTTGTGCGAACGTGTAAGTCATATCGACGTCCGTTTTCTTGTTGTAGTCGCGATCCACCGCGTCGAGAGTTTGGAAACTGCTTGTTCCGAGCACGCGTTGCGTGATGGACGCAGGCATATTTTTGAACACGATTTTGATGCCTTTGAGGTTGTTGTAAACCGCGTTTTCGTCGATGACGATATCGGAGTTTTCGTAGATGCCGTCGCGCTTGATGTCAAACTCTTCGGGCTTGTCGATGACGAAGAACAATGCGACGTTGACGACGTAGTTGGAGTTGACTTCCGTGCCGGTGAACGAATCGCTTTCCTCTGTGATGAGGAATTTGTCTGCAGTGATAAGCGACTTCGTACCCTCGCCCGACGCAAACGAAACGTCGCTCGTGCCGAGGTCTTTGGTGTTGTCGTATTGTTTGGAGATCGTCACGTCGCTCTTGAGAAGTGCGATGATGCCTGCCGAAATGATGATGTTGCCGCTGCCGTCGATATTGTCGATATAGATGATCGTAACAAACGTGCTATCGTCGATTGCGACGGTATCTTTTGCACTAGAACCGTTGACTTGCGTCGAGTTGCCGTCGTTGACGATATTCACGAGGCGGTAGTTGAGAGCTTGCGCACCCGAGAGCGAGAACGTGTCGAAAACGATGCTTCTCGTGCCTTTTTCGGGGCTGTCGTAGTTTGCGTTTGCAACGAGAGTTACGTCATCGGTTGCAAGCACCAAATACGAGGACAAATCGTAAAGGTTCGCGCCGTTGTAGAACACGTCGGTCTTTCCGTCGTAGGCTTTGCCGATACCGACGAAATACTTGGTTGAAAGGTCGATGTTCTTTTGTTCGATTGCAAGTTTTTGAGTTGAATCGACAGCCGCTTCAACCTTGAAGTTGGAGTTTTGAGTGCTGAACGGAGTGCCGACCGCAAAGCCGTAATATTTGCCGTCCGTGCCGTAGACCGCGCCGCTTGCGTCGGTTGCGCCGTCGTATCTGCTTGCAAAGCTCAAACGATTGCCGTTCTTGTCGAAGATTGCTCTTACGAACACGCCGTTGATTTGCGCAAGAATATCGCCGTATGCAACGTTTGCATAGCTGCCGTCTTTTGCGATTGCTTGTCCGCCTACGGACGCCACGTCAAAGCCGATACCGTAAACGCCGTCCTCTTCGCCGTACACTTTGGAGAGGTTTTGCGCGGTGGGTTTGACGACGATTGTCGCAGGATTGATTGTAACAGTAACGGGTTCGACGAACACTGCGTCTTCGAGAGCGGTTTCACCGTTGTAGAGTTTTGCGCCGCTTATGCTCAAAACGCGCTTTCCTGCGTCGAGAATCGTGCCGTTTGCGACGTCCACAGACCACTTAACAGAGGTATATTCGCCGCTGGGAGTGCCTTGCAATTCAAATTTTTCGGAATCGAAAACGAGGGTGTTTTCGCCCCAAACGAATCCGTAAACAAACTCGAAGTTTACGCCGTCTTTGACTTTGACGACGATTGCGTTTTGCTTTGTAACGTACACGATATATTCCGCACCGCTTGCGTCAAGCTCGATAACGACGTTGCCGTCGTCGAGGTTTCCGCCGAGCACGATTGCGTACTTATATGCCGCAGAATAATCTTCGTCCGTAAGCTCTGCGATTTGCGCGCCGAGAGAAAGTTGTGCGCCGTTTGCAAACAACGCTTCGATTTGGCTTGCGACGACCATATCTTTTGCCGCAATCTTGTATGCCGGAGCGATTTTGCCTATTTCGCTTTCAACGGTCGTTCCGAACGGGAATACGCTTGATTGACCGCTCACGTCGAGTTTGACGATACGTTTTTCGATTGTGAATTTATATTTCGTCGTTTGGACGATGATGGAATAGTTGCTGTCGATGTCGAACAAGGACGCGTCGGATGCGAAGTCGTATTGACCTACGCCCTCTGCCGACTCACGAGTGATGCTGCCGCCTGCATAGAAGAGCGCGTAGCCGTCTGCCGTCGTGTCGGTTACGGGTTTGTATGCACTGAAAACGTCCGCGACGATTTCGTTTGCGCTCTTGTAAAGTCCTGCGAATTGACCGAGCTCGACGCCGAATCTGAATTCCGGATCGCTGTCGCCGAATGCTTTGCTTGCGCTCCACGCATCGATGGTGACTTGACGTCTTGTGACGGTGTGGATTGCACTGTTGAAAGTCACGTCGTAGTTGGTTGCCGCGGAGTAATCGCTGCTTTGGTTGACGATCGTGTAGTTGCCCACTTTGTAGGTTTCGCCGCTTGCAAGCGCAACGTCTTTAAGCACGAGGTTTACAAAGATGTTTTCGCTTGCCATTTGCGCTTTATCGATGCCCGTAACGTCGAAGTCGAGCATATCGAGCACGCTTGACGCAGGCTCACCGAATTTGCTTGTGGAGGGTTTGACCGTGATGACCGCTTTGCCCTTGATGACGTCGTAGCGAACGGGCGCGAACACTTGCTCGCCCGCATCGTTCGTTTCGAAGTCGCTCGTAACAAAGCTTTCGTCATCCTTGGGGATGTAAATTCTCACTCTGTAACTGCCGACTTTCGTGGGAACGAAGAACACGGGGCTGCCGTCCGAGTCGAGTTTTGCCTCGCTCGGATCGGTTGTCGTACCGCCCTCGTTGTTTTCGTAGAGCAAATTGTTGTCGCTATCAACGAAGCGATATACGAACGAGCTCTTTGCGCCCTCGTATCCCGAGATAACCACGGAAGATACGTCGGTGGGAGCCGCGGTGTAACCTACGCTGCTGTTGATGTAGTTGTAGGTGACGACTTTTCTTGCCGAAAGCTCGAATTTGTTGCTCTTTTCGAGGTCGGTGAGGTTGTTGAAATCGTCAAGCGTCACTCGAAGCGTTTCGTAGCCGCTTGCGGTGATATATTGCGCGTTTTCGTTGCTTATGCCGCTCCAAACTTGATTTTGCGTGTAGTTTTCAAGCAAGACGTTTCCGTTTTGCGTGAACTTGAAAGGCACGTAGGAATTTGCAAGACCGACGTTGAAGAGCAAGGTTTCGCCACGTTTGATTGTGGTTACCGCGACGCCTTCCGCATTGGTAAAGGTGAGGTTTGCAAAGCCGCTTTCAAATTTTGCATTGCTTTTGACACTTGCCGAAACGCTGTAATTGTTTGCGTCCACAAGCACGAAATATCTGCTGAGTTCGGACACGTTGCCCGCCTGGTCTTCCGCCCAGACGTAGACAAGACGCATACCTGCGTTCAGATTTTGCAAGAGTTGGAGAGTAAAATCTGTTGCGTCGCCGTCCAAAGCGTCGCCCGTAACCATGATGTATCTGTCGAAACCGAGTTCTTTTTGAACGTCGATTGCGCTCTTATAGTTGTTTTCGACGTTTATATCCCTATACGCCAAAAGTTCCGTCAAGTTCTTCACCGCTTTGATGCCGTAGTGAATCTTGAGTCCGCTTGCGTAGTCGGTTGCCGTGATAGCGTCGTTGAAAGCGAGCATAACCGGCAAGTTGTAAGAGGTTGTAAACCAGTTTCTCGAAGACGGGAGTTCGTAGTTTGCAAACGTGGACAAATAGCCCTCTTCGTCTTCAAACAAAGGAACCGTCGGTGCGATGCCGTCGATGAGGACTTTTATGCCGCCCTTCCAATCGTTGTTGATATATTCCACGGATTGCTCGTCTATGTCAATCGCATTTATCGAAGCATATTGTCCGCAGAACATCGAGAACGTCGATATCCACTCGAAAAACGCCGTCGCGGGAGTGGGGATCGTAAACGTAAACGTGCCGTTGCCGCCTTCGACAGCGTATGCGACGTTGATGTCTACGCCGTTGATATTGATCGTGATATTGTTGCCGACCGCCGTTGTAGACGCACCGCTTACCGATGAGATATAGTTCGCTATGCCCGCAACGTAGCTGTCGCCCTCGTAGTCACCCATGCCGTTGACCACGATTGCGTGCATTGCGCCGTTTGCGTCCTCGAATCTGAACGTATAGCCGGAGAAACCGCCTGCGGTGAGCGTAAATTTGAGAGTTACGTCACCCATTGCCCACTTGCCGTTTTCGCTTGCAAGTATGGTGGTTTGGACGCCGTTTTTGTCAAAGGAGTAATCGACGGTATATTCAGGTCTGTCGTAGTCCACCTTTGTGTAGAAGGACTTGACGCCGCCCTTGTTGCCTGCAAGGTCGAAGATATAGAAAGTAAATCTATAATATCCGTGTCCCGTCACGTTGTCGGTTATGCTTGCAGGGTTGCCCTGCTCCGCACCGCCGTACGCCTTGGCAACGCCGTTGGCAAAGTCGTATGTGAACGAGCTGATTTCGCCGTAGGCAATCGGATTGATGCCTGCCGCCTTCACTGCCGCATAGTCTGCAAATTGAGTGATTGCGATGTTGTTGAGCTCGGCAAGACTGTCCTCTCTGTTGACCGTATAGAACCAAATGTACGGAGAATAACCCGCCGCCGTATCGTCCTCGTTGATGTTGATGCTTCCGTCTGCAACAATTTTGTTTTTACGGAACCATGCCAAATCCGATGAACTTGATTTGATATAATTGTCAAGAGATACGTTCGTACCGCCGTTTACGCTGTCGTCGGGCGATGTGGTGTCGATGCCGCTATATTCGATATTCCACCTATTTGATGAAAAGCCATAGTCCATTACTTGAGTTGCAACTCTGGCATTTGTATACATATATGTCTTGACGACAACCTCTGCACGATTCGTTTTTGTAACAACCGCCCAGCCAACAAGTTGCCCTTCGACATAAATGCCTTTTCCATGGTTTTCACCATATGAATTTGCATCATAAAGATTAAAAACCGCAGCAAGAGTTCCGCCGGTTGTGTCATCGGCATCTTCCTCTCTATATTTGCTTCCCACAATAACCTGCTTTATACCCGACGCATAATTGATATCGATATCTTGCGCCATTTTGGAAGGCACATTGATTGTTTTTGTAAATGCACTTTTGCTTTTTCCGCAATTTGGACATGTATAGCTGTTATCTAATGAATCAAAATTTGTACCCGTATAAACATACCCGCACTCGCAGACATATTTCAAAGTTTCTGTTGTAAATCCTTGCGATATATCGCCACTGTCAATATATCCCATCAAACCCGGCAAATAATTGTAGGTATCATGGTATGTTACCGTAGATGTTTTGTAATAATTTTGTCCTCCGATTGTTGCAATTGGAGAATTTGTATATGACTGCAACTTTCCGTTGCCATATGTCACGTTATCTATCTTTTTTGAGAGTTGACTTGTAATATTGTCATGCCAAACAGCCCAACCACCCGCAGTTGAAGCATTTGTATTATAAGGATAAAAACTATCTTGAACGGTACTGTCGTACTGTGCTTTGTTGACAGGCGCAGCGCCGTCAACACGCTCAATAGAATCAGAATCAGCTTTAACTTCTCTAACTAATTTCACATTTGTGAATTTTAGATTTCTAAAAGAAACCGTACATGTACCATCTGATTCGCCAATACCTATGCAAAAATAAATATATGGATTAGCACTGTTCGCAACTATTCCCGTGAAAGATAACGTGCTTTTAGACCAGCTTCCATTAGAAGTCGTGTTGCTCTTATATCCATATTGGGTGTCCTTAACACCACCGGCTTTATTTGCTCCCGTATACTGAATATGATTTTCATTTACTGCACTTAAAGCCTCGGGCGCTGTTGCAATTTTAGCTCTTGCTCTTTGATAATTTTGCGCAGAGACATCAACGAGATTGTCACCTTTTGAAACATCAATTTGTGCATCGAATTGCAGACTATACTCGTCATTAGTTGAGATCAAAGATTGTAAATACTCTGGCAATACAACGTTCAATACCGCTGAAATAGAATCGGCGCCAAATAATCCTGCGTCAATGAAGAAGGACATTTTTGCTCCGCCGCCAGCTAAAGGATAAACACCGACTGTTTTATCTTCTTCTTCGCTATCTTGACTTTTAATCTTTCCCTTTTCTGAGTTATATGTGATATTCTTCATCCCAAACACATACTTGTTAAAAGTCACATCTCCAATGCTCCATTCTGTTTTGGAATTGTTTGCATTTTTGCCGTATCCCATTATACTTTCGAAATCCGTCTTAAATGCAGAAAGCGCATAATCGTCAGGATTTACCAAAGTAGATGTGTTTAGATATGCATCCTTTTGATAAACTCTTACAAGGCCGCTGGTGTCGTCATCAGGATTCAAAGCCTTAGCGGAATTAAAATATCCGTCGGGAATAACCGAAATTGCCACCGCAAACACAAGCGTGAAGCAAAGCGCAAGCACAAAGATTCTTGCAAGCGAGAGTAATTGTCTTGTTTTGTTGCCATTTCTCATAATATCCACCTCGGGTTTGGTGTTATGCGCGTGTACGCTCTCATCGCGCGTATACGCACGCAAATTTTTATACATCTACAATATTACACAAAATCAAAATAAATGTCAATACCTAATTGTTCAAACGGCGCTGAGGCAACGGCAACACGCGGTTGCGTATTGCCGAGAGCCTCGCTTGTTCTCACAATCACTACCGCGCAGAAAATCTTTGCTATCAGTTCGAGCAGGGACAAAATCTCCTGCCACAATTTCGCAAGATTGTCTGCTTGGTGTTGGCGTGCTCTGCACGCAAGTGGAATATTCCAAATCTTCCATTTGTCATTCCGAGCGACAGCGCGGGAATCCAGCCAACAGGCGTATTTCGCTCCGCTAGATTGCCACGTCACAACTTTCGTTGCTCCTCGCAATGACAAAATGGCGGGACGCCCACACCCGATTGTCATGTTGAGCGAAGTCGAAACATCTCCTGGAAAGGAAATGATGCAAATTTCGCAAGATTATCTGCTTGGTGGGTGCGCCTTTGGCGCAATCAGAGAGACACCACTATTGTGCCTCGTCCACGTCTACACTACAACAAATTGTATTTCGACAAAAATTTTGCATTTACGCTTGAAATCGCAGCGTTTTCAATGTAATATTGTGTATCGCATCCGCATTGCATAAAATGTGCAAGCAAAAGCGGATTTTGCATTTTTTCGAGGAATCATGGAATACGTACAAGACGGTCTCGGCTCAAATCAATCTCTTGACAGCAAGGTGCAAAAACTTGTCATTCTTTTCGTATTCGACAAAATGGCAATACCCCTTGCCGAAACCACCCTTTTGGACATCTGTTCATCCGACAACAACTGGCTTTCGTACATGGAGTGCAAGCAGTATTTGGCGGAACTTTTGGACACCAACCTCGTCTACCGCGTGCCAAAGAGCGATATGCTGGGCATCACGCAAGACGGCGTGAGTTGTTTGTCGCTGTTCTTCACAAAAATTCCATCGTCTATCCGTGACGAAATCGTGGAGTACGCTCGCGAAAACCGCATGCGCTTCAAAAAACGCCAATCCTATTTTTGCGATTATTCCAAAAACGCGGACGGAACTTACACCGTGATTATGCGCATCAACAACGACATCACCACCCTTATGGAACTCAAACTCGTCGTCGCCAACCGCCAACTCGCAAAATACCTTTACAAGAGTTGGGTGGACAAGGCTTCGACCACGTACTCTCTCATTTACGACAACTTGATAGAATAAGAGTGCGCCAAAGTACGCCTAACTTTGTCAGAGGCATCCGCCTGACAACTCATTTACGATCGGTAAATTAGGGTTGCCATTCGGATGCTTCTTTCTCGTTATGCATCGTTTTGGCACACTCTTACAGGCCTAACCTGTTTTCACAAAACTTATTGAAGCGTTCTTATACACGGAATGTGCCTATTCGAAGACGGAATCGGAGTCGCAAGGCGACGACCGTAGCGAGCGCCGAGCTTGACGGTTGTACCGTCCGACTGCGCCATGTTGTTGCGTAGCCGGCGCACAAAGGACGGTGGCATAATGAGAGAAATGTCCCTATCTATGCGAGTGCCGAGTGTGTCCCCACGCGGAGCGGACGCCGTGGGTTCCCTTTCAAGGGGGAACGGCGGTAGGGGAAACACGTGAGGAAGGGGGAAATTGCAATTCAAAGTATGCGTTCTCACTCTTATAGAATGCAAAAGCATTCACTTCTCATTCAACAAAAAAAACAACGCTTTATCTATGCAAAACGCACGGATAAAGCGTTGTTTTTGTGATTTGTAGCAAATTTTCGTGTTTTTGATTATTCTTTGTCGTCGCTCTTTTCGTCGGGGTTTTCATCGTCTGAAACCACTGCGACTTCTTCCGTCTTTTGTTGTACGGGTTTGAGGACAAGTTGCGTTTTCGCACGCATTTTTTCAAGGCGTGCGGCGTACAAAACAAGCACTGCGATAAGCGTTGAAACAACCGCTTGCACGACGTTTTTGGGAAGTGACGTCAACGCCGATTCGGGCGTGCCGTACATAAACGCTTTGCAAATGTAATAGCCCACCGCCATGAGCATCGTGCATACGATGCACGTGATTGTCGCAAACACGATTTTCAGCGCAACGTCGCGTTTTGTGGGATTCTCTTTTTTGTCGAACCACTTGTAGATAAGCGTAAACGCAATGCCTGCAAGCAAGCCTTCGATTGCCTTTATCACAAGCGTATAGAGCATCGTCACGGGATAAGTCGTAAGGTCTGCCAAAAACGCGCCAAGCCCGCCCGCAATCATTGCGGTGACGGGATTGAAAAGCGCGGCAGTGATCAAAATCGCGCTGTCACCGATGTTGAAATTTGCAACCGGAGTGGATACGCCTATCAGCGTTGCAACGTACACGATTGCAGTCATCATGCCCGTATAGGCAATAAATTTGATTGTGAATTTTCCTTGTTTTTTCATAAAAAAATCTCCGTTTTTTGCGGAGAAGGACGTGCAGACGTTTGGTCTGCGCACTACTCCTTCCCAGTCTGACTTTACAGGCGGTTGCGGAATCTCACCGCATCGGCTGTTGGGGCTGTTGGACTTGTCCGTTCAAAGACGGCATCACCACCGGTTGGGATATACCCACCCAAGAAATAGATTTGCTACGTTTATATTGTATGACCGTCGTCTATATATGTCAACGACAACCGCCGCCGAGATAATAGACACTTATGCCAATCTGTCGCAATCTTGCAAAATCGTTATCCGTAAATTCCGTTGCCCTTTGCGTCTATCGCAACCACGCACGGAAAATCTTCGACTTGAAACTCGTGCACCGCTTCCGTGCCGAGATCGGAATAGGCAAGCACCCTCGACGATTTGATTTTGCTTGCATACAATGCGCCGGCACCGCCGATTGCGGCAAGATACACTCCGCCGTTGCGTTTTATCGCATCATATACATCCTCGTTCCTGTCCCCTTTACCTATCGTCGCGACAACGCCCTCGTCGTACAAAAGCGGAGCGTATGCGTCCATACGCATAGAGGTGGTAGGCCCTGCCGACAGCACTTTGCCGTCCTTTTCGCAAGGTCCGACGTAATATATCGTCTGTCCTTTTATTTCGACGGGCAACTCTTCGCCGTTTTTGAGCGCATCGAAAATACGCTTGTGCGCGGCATCCCTACCCGTGAGCAGTCTGCCGGTGATATACACCACGTCGCCGACGTTCAGTTTTGCGATTTGAGATTTGTCAAGAGGAGTTTTCAGTTTGTATTCCATATCCGCCTCACAACGTCACGCTCGACTTGCGCATTGCGTTGCATTGCACGTTGATTGCAACGGGAAGCGCGGCAATATGTGTGGGAAACTTGCCTATATGCACGGCAAGCGCGGTCGTATCGCCTCCGAAACCTTGCGCGCCTATACCAAGCGCGTTTATCCTTTCAAGCACTTCCCTTTCCATATCCGCAAGGGTTGCGTCCTCGGACGGCTCGCCCACTTCTCGCAAAAGTTGTTCTTTTGCAACTTCCATAGCCTTTTCCGCAGTGCCGCCTATGCCCACCCCCACGATAACGGGCGGACAAGGATTTGCCCCTGCTTCTTTCACCGCTTGCACGATGCAATCTTTTACGCCTTCGACGCCTTGCGACGGTTTGAGCATAAACAGCCTCGACATGTTTTCGCTGCCAAACCCTTTGGGCAAAAACGTGATTTGCAAGTCGTCGCCCTCGACAAGCTCGATATGAACGATTGCAGGCGTGTTGTCCTTCGTGTTCTTTCTTGTTATCGGGTCGAGAACGCTTGCGCGGTAGCCGTTTTTTGCATAGCCGTTGCGCACGCCCTCGTTTATCGCGTCAGTAAGCAATCCGCCCTCGACGTGCACGTCTTGCCCCAGCCGCACGAAAAACACCGCCATACCCGTGTCCTGACACACTGCAAGCCCGTTCCCCTCTGCCAAAGCGGCGTTTGACAAGAGCATGCTTATTGCGGCTTTTGCATTTTGATTGCCTTCTTTTTCAAGCGCGGCGGTCATCGCTCGTATGCACGAGGGCGTAACGCGGCTGCACGCCGTGACAAGATTTTCCGCTGCGGATGAAATTTGCTTGTAAGTTATCGTTTTCATGCCTCGATTATACCTTAATTGGTTTGCAAATTCAAGGCATTTGATGTAAACTGATGTCAATATATCCGACGGAGATTTTTATGAACTATTCCGAAGAATCGTTGAAAAAGCATTTTGAGTGGAAAGGCAAACTCGAAGTTACGTCAAGAGCGAAAGTCGAAAACAAGCAAGACTTGTCCCTCGCCTATACGCCCGGCGTTGCCGCGCCTTGCCTTGCAATCAAGGACAACAAGGACTTGTCCTACTCGCTCACAAGGCGTTGGAACACCGTTGCGGTCATCACCGACGGAAGCGCGGTTTTGGGACTTGGCAACATAGGTCCCGAAGCAGGCATGCCGGTTATGGAAGGCAAGTGCGTGCTCTTTCACGAATTTGCCGGAATAGACGCAATCCCCCTTTGCATAAAATCGCAGGACGTAGACGAAATCGTGTCCACGATTTACAACGTCAGCGCAAGTTTCGGCGGTATAAATCTAGAAGACATATCCGCACCTCGCTGCTTCGAAGTGGAACGCAGGCTCAAAGCCCTTTGCGACGTTCCCGTCTTTCACGACGACCAGCACGGCACTGCAATCGTGCTTGCCGCTGCGCTCAAAAACGCACTTAAAGTTGTCAAAAAAGATATATCAACTGCCCGTTTGGTTATAAACGGCGCAGGAAGCGCAGGCATTGCAATCGCAAACTTCCTGCTTTCGCTCGGCGCAAAGGACCTTATCGTTTGCGACAGATTCGGCATAATTGACGAGAGCGAAAAATTCAACTCCGCACAAAACGAGCTTGCAAAACGCACCAATCCGCGCGGCGTAAAAGGCACTTTGAAAGACGCCGTAAAGGATGCCGACGCATTTATCGGAGTGAGCGCAAAAGACGTGCTTTCTCAAGATATGGTACGCTCTATGAATTGCGATCCCATCGTGTTTGCGATGGCAAATCCGAGCCCCGAAATAGATCCGAAACTCGCCCTCGAAGCAGGCGCGAAAATCGTTGCCACCGGCAGAAGCGATTTGCCCAACCAAATCAACAACCTGCTTGCCTTCCCGGGTATTTTCAGAGGTGCGCTCGACGCAAGAGCAACCGACATCAACGAGGCGATGAAAATCGCCGCCTCCGACGCTCTCGCTTCTCTCGTTGAAAATCCGAGCGAAACCGACATCATCCCCGATCCGTTTGACAAACGCGTCGTGCCCGCGGTTGCGCAGGCGGTCAAACAAGCCGCAATCGCAAGCGGAGTTGCAAAACTCGCGTAAAAACAGAGTTTCCTTGCCTTTTTCGGCATTTTTTGCCTACGGCGCAAATATGCTTTTCATGTGAAAAAAGCATTCAAAACGGCAGCGTTATACGTAGGTACGGCAATCGGCGCAGGGTTTTCATCCGGGCGCGAAATCGCACTTTTTTTCGGCAAATCGTCACCTTTAAATGTGGCGATTTCTTCGATTTTTATGTCGCTTATTTGCGCACTGTTTCTCATCGCAGGCAAAAAAAGGCTTATACCAAAAGGCAAAATCGTAAATCTCGGCATATTTTTCGCCGCAAGCGTGTCCCTTTGCGCAATGCTTGCCGGCGGTGATTTCGTGATGCAATCCATGACGGGAATCCCCCTTGCCTTCGGGCTTGCAATGACCGTGCTCGGCGGAATTATCGTTGTGCTCGGCATTGAAAAAATCAGGCTCCTCAACACAATCGTCGTGCCTCTTATCGTGCTTTGCATATCAATCGTATTTTTCAAATTACCCACGCCGCAATCGTCTTTGCCTTTTACGCTTTCAAAGCCTATTTTGTACAGCGGACTCGACGTGCTTTTGGGCGGAGTCATCGTGTCCGAAGAGGGCGAAAATTTGAGCTACAAAGAGATTTTCGCAAGCTGTCTTATGATATGCGTTTTTTTGTTTGGAATGTTGTTTATGCTCCAAACAGTAGTTTTATCCGACACAAACGGCAGTTTAATGCCTACTTTGGCAGTTTCGGAAATATTGCATCTGAAATTTGCATGCGGCGTTTTGATTGCGGGAGCAATCTTCACGACGCTTGTATCCTCCCTCAAAATCGTGAGCGATCGCACGTCCTTGTTCCTTTCTCACACGAATAAATTGTCCGTTTTGGGCGATGAAAAGCACAAAGCTTTCGTCGTATTTTTCTGTCTTTTGATTGCTTATCCTTTGAGCTTTTTCGGCTTTGACAACATAGTCGATACGCTCTATCCCGTCAACAGCGTATTGGGCGTGATACTGTTTGCAATCGTCGTATTGCGACTTGTTTTCGACGCCGCGAAAACGCTGAAAAACAAAAAGAAAAGCACGCCCGAAGGCGTGCAAAACGTTGTGAAAAATCAAATCAATCGTGGTGATGATGACCGCAGCCGCAATCATCGTCGCAATCGTGATGATGACAATCGCAATCATCGTCCTCACAATCATGATGATGGCACTCGCAATCGTCATCGTCACAATCGCAATCTTCGTCCTCGCAGTCGAAATCCTCGTCGCTCTCTTCGTCGGAACGTTCGCGATTTTGCTTGAAATAGTCCTCAAAGGGTGATTTTCTGCTTTCGTCGTCAACCTCGTCAAGACCTTTGAGGAAGCGATAAAACGGATCGTCGGAAAAATCTTGTTTCAAATCGAAATCTCCGCCAAGCTCTTCGACGGCGTTGCGAAGTTCCATATATTCGTTGTAATTCGGCTCGTAATTCTCGCAAAAAGTTTTGAGCACTTCAACGCCCTGCTCGTCGCCGTACGCGCCTATGAGCCTTGCAAAAAGCGCAACGTCCTCGCCCTTGTAAAGATAGCTGACAAGCCCCATAAAGATTGCCTTGTTGCCCTTGTACTCGGCAAGAATCTCCATGAGCATTTTGCCCGTCTCGCCCTCCGTCGTGTAGATTTTGTCAATCATATCTTCGAGAATAGGCTCGCAATCTTCCATAAGATACTCGTACGCTTCGAGCCTTTGATGATAGGGCAAATCCTCGTCCAAAAGGACGTCGAGGTTTTTGAGCATATCTGCTTTCGTTTTGACGTCGGGCGTCAATTGTTCATTCGATTCCATCTTCATCTCCGAAAATAATCTTGTAGTATTTGTCAAACGTGCCTTCGTCAAGGCCGTAGCGTTCAATGGTTTGATTGCGCATATCGTCGGCGTCGTCCTCGTACACCTTGCAAAGCAACACGCCTATGAGCGTGCGCACGCTGCGCATGGTTGAAATTCTTTTGAGTTTCGGCTTGGCGTATTTAAGTTTTCCACTGTCGTCGATTGTGACGATCGAGTTGACGATATTTGTGAGTTTTGCAAGATAGATATTGGGTTCTTCGTCGGTGAAAACGACGTCGGACACGCAACATCTGACCGCTCGGTGCAAGGTTTCGTTCATCTTGAAAAACGCACTCGGCAGCACCATATCTATGCTTTTGAATCTGTCTTGAGCAACGACGTCGAAAGTCAGTCTGAACATATTGTCTTGCACAAGGCAAAACAGCATTTTGTCCATAAGTTCAAAGGACAAGTCGGTTGAAATGAGTTGTCTGCGCAAAAAGTCGCACACCCATTTTGAAGTGCACAAATCGAGTTTTTCGACAAGCAAAAGTTTCAAAGTTTCGTTGTCGTCGGCAAACGCCCATTCTATGAGCTTTTGCATATGCTCGCTTTCCTCGTCCAAGCCGTAAACGATTTGCAAAACCTCTTGCGGTTGCATCTTCAAAAATCTGTCCAAGTCCTTGTATCTTGCGATTTTTTCGACGTAGGGCAAATTCATAGAATACGCAACTTTGTCGGGATTTTGCTTGTAAAGCTGCAAAAAGTAATCCGCCGGCGAATACTCTCCGAAAATCGTGCGCACTTTGAGCATAACTTTGCGCGCTTCGTCTTTTTGACCGAGATTGTACAGTGCTTGCGAAAGCCAAATCATAGTGTTTGGTTGAAGGTCGAGCGTTGCAAGGACTCTCTTTGTGTACTTCACCACTTCCGCATGCATTTCCAAATTGACGAGCAAGGGCAAAATCATAAGGATTTCGTCCATATTCGTGTAGTCTTTTTCAAGGATCTGATCCAAAACGGCATACGATTCGGCAATCTTGTCCTCCGCAAGATAAGCGGTTGCGAGCGAGCATTTTACGGCAAGGTTGTCACCGTCTTCGGCAAGCATCTTTTGTGCGTTTGCGATGACGGAATCGATGTCGTTTTTTATCATAAGGCAAACGAGCACGATATGATTTGCCGCCGCCTTGGATTTCGAACGCGGATCAACCTCGTCCATAAGCGCGATTGCCTCGTCGAGTTTACGCTCCCTCACAAGTTCGTACGCCTTGCTTATGAGCATTTCGTAATAATCCTCGCCCTTGGGATAGATCACTCTGAATCCGCCGTCCTGCGCGTCGCTTGCAGCCTCGCCCATATCCTCGGGCAGTTGCAAATCGTACGCGTCGGCAATATCTCGCAAATAATACTCGGCAACGTCGGGAAGGTTTACGTCGAGAAAATTCAACGCCAACTGATAAAAAATGCGATCTCTGTCGTCGGCGCACGGATGTTTTGCAAGCGCCTTGAAGAGAGTCGCATTTGAAATTTCGAATGCGCCGAGCGAAGCGTAAACGATTGCAAGCGCAATCGACGCTTCCGCAGAGCGTTCATCTATCGAGAGTGCCTTGTCGAGATAAGATATGCTTTTTTCGGTTTCGCCGTCTTTGAAAGCCTTGTCCGCAAGGTTGAGATAATCCTCTTTTGAGAGATTAAATCCTATGATTTGCGCCATTATTTTTTCTTTTTCTTCTTCGGATTTTGGTAAGGCACGGCTTGTTTTGCCTTTTTCTTTTGTGCGCCTTGAACCGTTCCGTTGACGTATGGATTTTGTTTTGCGGCTTTTCTTTGTTCGGCCATTTGGGTTTTGGTTTCGTCCTCTTTACGATTGTGGCACTTGACCATACCTCTTGACGCCACGGCAATCCAGCAAAGTGCCATAAACGTCGTGCCAACGAGTGCCATAGCAACATATATGATGATACCCAAAAGGTTGTTCACCGCGCAAAGTCCGAGCGGAAGCGCACTTACGAGCGCGACAGCCGGAATGCTCAAAAGGTTGTTTGCGATAAGCACGATTGCGTTTTTAAAGCATTGCGCAAATGTGAGTTCGTACGACGTGAAAAGTCCCATCATCACAACGGGGATGAGAAGGAGCGGCGCACCGACGATAAAGCTGAACACCACCGCGCAATATGCGCCTGCGCCTGCCGTGCCGAGTGCTTGTTGTTCCAAAAGGTACATAAGCGACTCAACCATGCCAAGAGCGACGACGACCATCATAAGTCCTGCAAGGAGGAACTTCCACCAATACTTTGCAAAGCCCATCCAATAGGTTTTTGCCCAGTTTTTGTAATAATCCTGATAGAAGCTGCGTTTTGCGCAATAGAACAAGCCCGAAAGTCCGAGCGAGCCGAACAGGAAGCATGCGCCGTACATTGCCATAACGGGCATTTTTACGTTGCGATAAAGGCTGCCCACGCTCAACGCGATACTGTCGCCGCCACCGGGGAAACCTATGCCGATGTCGCCCATAAAGTTGTACGTTCCGCCGATTGCAAGGTTTTCGAAATAACCTGCAAACCATGCGAAAATGACGATAAACGGGACCGTAAATATCAAAAAGAACAGCGTTGCTTTGAAAAGCGTGGCAAATTCGCCGCGCATAACCGCCGCCGCTCTCGCCATAAACGAATCGGGGTATTCTTTTACCGGACGCGCTTCCGCAAGCCCGGCAACGAGCACTTTTTGAGGTTCTTCGGGTTCTTTGCGAACGGGAGCGTCCGTAAAGAGTTTGCCGAGCAAAAGTTTTTTGGGCTTTTGGGGCACTGAATAAGCCGAATTAGGATTGTTGTTTGCCATATACACTCCTACAAAACTATATAATTAAATAGATTATACATTATATCGAAGCAAATATCAAATAAATCGCAAAAATATATTTGTCCTTAAAAGCACCCCGACGATTTTGTCCGCATATAATGTTTTAGACAAAGAGCGTCGACGGCCGAACGAGCGGAGTTTTGCAAAATACAACACGTCCGAATTGCGGCTTTTTATTGACAACTTGCCTTGTCGGTGTTAAATTTTTCTACATAAGCGGCTAGGAGGCAATATGAAAAAGTTTAACGTCGCCGTTGTCGGCGCAACAGGCATGGTCGGAGGCAAATTTCTCGAAGTTCTCACCGAAAGACAACTTCCCGTGGACAACTACTATCTTTTCGCATCCGCAAAAAGTGCGGGCAAAAAGATAGATTTTATGGGCAAGGAGCACACCGTCATCGAACTTACAAAAGAAAATGTCATCTCGCTCAAAGGCAAAGTCGATTTCGCGCTTTTCTCGGCAGGTGGCGGCGTATCCAAGGAGTTTGCTCCCGTATTTGTAGAAGCGGGCGCAATCGTCGTTGACAACTCGTCGCAATGGCGCATGTACGACGACGTTCCCCTTGTCGTGCCCGAGGTCAACCCCGAGGACGTGAAGTGGAATCACGGCATAATCGCAAACCCCAACTGCTCCACGATTCAGGCAGTCGTTGCGCTCAAACCTCTATACGACAAGTTCGGCATCAAGCGCATAGTGTACTCCACCTATCAGGCAGTGTCGGGCGCGGGCGTTGCCGGCTACAACGACCTAAAAGACGGAATCAACGGAGTCGCGCCCAAGAAATTCCCTCGCCCCATAGCGTACAATATGCTGCCGCATATCGACGTTTTTATGGAGGACGGCTACACCAAAGAAGAGTGGAAAATGATTGTCGAAACACGCAAAATTTTGCACGATCAATCTTTGCGCGTTACGGCGACAACCGTACGAGTTCCGGTGTTCTACGGTCATAGTGAGTCGATAAACGTCGAGTTCTGCAAAAAGTGCGAAAAACAAGACGTCGTAAACGCGCTTGAAAACTTCCCCGGAATCATCGTTATGGACGACGTAAAAAACAACGTCTACCCCACCCCTCTCGACGCCGAAAATCACGACGAAGTTTTTGTCGGCAGAATCCGTATGGACGAGAGCGTGGACAGCGGCGCAAACCTGTGGGTTGTTGCCGACAATATAAGAAAAGGCGCGGCAACCAACGCCGTGCAAATCGTGGAATTGCTTATAAAAAACGCTTTGGAGGCATAAATGATTTTTAGGGGCACAGCCACCGCGCTCATCACACCTTTTACAGAAGATGACAAAGTGGACGTGCAGGCGATACGCAATATCGTCGATATGCAAATCGCAAACGGCATAAACGCGCTTGTCGCTCTCGGAACGACGGGCGAGCCGGCAACGTTGTCCGAAGAAGAAAAAGAGCAAATCGTAAGAGTGTGCGTAGAGCAAACGAGCGGCAAAATTCCGCTCATCGTCGGCGCAGGCTCAAACAGCACGAGGCAAGCCGTCGAAACTTGCCGAATGGCGCAAAAACTGGGCGCAGATGCGCTTTTGGTGGTTACGCCCTATTACAACAAATGCACTCAGGAAGGGCTTGTCGAACACTACGGCGCGATTGCCGAGGCGACAAGCCTTCCTATTATCTGCTACAACGTCGCTTCACGCACGGGCGTGAATATCCTGCCCGAAACCTTTGCCCGCATTGCAACCGAGCACAAAAACGTCGTTGCAATCAAGGAAGCAAGCGGAAACATGGAGCAAATCGAAAGATGTTTGCGCCTTTGCCCCGATATGGTGATAAGCGGTGACGACGCACTCACCGTGCCGATTATGGCAATGGGCGGGCTGGGTGTAATCAGCGTTGCAAGCAACGTATGTCCTAAATACGTGAGCGATATGACTCGTTTCGCACTCGAAGGCAACTACGAAAAGGCAAGGCAAATGCAACTTGCCATGCTCCCTCTCGTATCAGCTCTGTTTTGCGAAGTCAACCCCATTCCTATCAAAAAGGCGATGCAGCTTAAAGGCTACTGCTCCTCGAAACTTCGCTTGCCGCTCACGGAAATGACAAAAGAAAATGCCCGAAAACTTGCAAATATCCTTGAAGATTATTGATTTTTTCGATGAAACTTATTTGAATACAACAACGGAAAAGGCGACTGCATTGCAGTCGCCTTTTCAATACTGTGTTTCAATTCTTACGCCGCTTTGCTCGGCTTCGTTACGAGTGCGTTGCAGCCTTCGTATGCGTTTTGAGCAAGGTTCTTGACTTGCGTTACGCCAAGAATTTCGGTGAGTGCGGAGCAGTTGTAGAAGGCGTGATCCGCGATTGTGGTAACGGTGTTTGCCAGCGTCGCGGTTGCAAGTTTCGTGCAGCCTGCAAATACGGATTGGTTGATTTCGACGAGTTTGGTATTTGCGCTCAAATCAATCGAAACAAGTCCGCTGCCCGCAAATGCGTTTGCGCCCACGTAGTGAAGCTCGGTTGCGTGCGAGAGGTCGATACCTTTGAGAGCGGAGGTGTTTGTAAACGCACCGTTGCCGACGTATTCGACTTTGCCGTTGACGTATTTTAGCGTTCTGAACATCACGTTGCTATTTGACGAATAAACGTTTGCGGTGACGGGCGCGCCGTTCTCGTAGGTGAGCGACGCTTCTTTGGTGAGAGTATCGGGCAAGAACACTTCCGTGCCGTCTTTGACTTGAAGCGCGTTTATGCCGACAACGTTGTAGACGACTTTCTTCGTGCCGACAACAGTATATTGTCCGCCGATTGCAAGCACTCCGTTGTATTCGACGCCTTCGAGGTTGCTTACCGTCGCATTGTACACGATTTCGGTTTCGGATTCCGAAACGAGTTCTTTTGCAAAGTTCGCGTCCGAAAGCACGGCGTATTCCGCATTAACGTTTTGTGCCGTATAGACGTTTTCAAGCGCAACGCAGTTTGCAAACGCTCTTGCGTTTATCTTGTCGATATTCGCTCCGAGATACACGGCTTTGAGGTTTTTGAAGTTTTCGAATACACCCGTAGACGAATCGTTTTTGCCGATTTCGGAGACAATATACTTGTCGCCGTTTGCGGCGGTCCATATTGACGGAAGAACGATTGTTTCGGCACTCGACGCCTTGCATGACACGATTCTGACCTTTCCGGCAAATGTTTCGCCGCCAAGTTCAACGGTTTGAGTATCCGCAATTTCATATTCGAACAAACTTGCGTCGGCTTCGAGCACCACGAAGTACACGATCGGGATTTCGATAACGCCGCCGAGAACGTCGTCGGCCGCATACTTCACTCTCAAAGTGTGGATGCCCAGCGTCTTTGTGTCAACCGACGCGCCGTCCACCAACGTAAATCCGTTTGACGTGGAGAGCGATTTGAGCGTCACGCTGCCGTCTTGACCGATAAGGCGCACTTTGAACTTGGCAAACGCAGAAGCTACGTTGCTGTTGAGCGGAATAGAAATCGCGCCGTCTTGTTCGAGTTGCTCGACTTGCGAAATTTCAACCGCATATTTGAACTTAAACTTGTACGTTCCGATATTGTGGAAGTTTACGGTTACGACAGCTTCCGCCTCGGCAGTCGTTCTCGTAGTGATAAAGTTTTCTATTCTGTCAATATCGAGCTCGTGTTGCACGCCGTCGATGTCGGTGTACACAAACTTGCCCTCGCCCGCCTTATACGAGGTGTAGAAAAGCGGAATATCCGCACCTTCTTGTTTACCTTCGAAACCTTTGAGATAGTAGTTTCCGGTGCCGGTAACGTTGATTGTCGGCACACTGTTGCCTTCCTCGTAGAAAGACGGATTGCCGTTGATTGCGTTGTACACCGTTGCGACGTACAAATGCTCGTCACCGACGTTGATTTGGCAACCATCGGTGCTGTTGTTGTATGTGAACGTCACGACGTATTTCGTCACGCCCTCTTCATAGAGACTGCCGTATTTTTCGTCGTCCTTTGTGACAACTATGACTTTGACGCTGTTTTTGACTTTGTCAAGAGTTTCGGTGTTGTCCACGCCCGTGTTGTTGAGCACGACAAGTCCGTTTGCGATTGCGTCGCCGTACGTCGTGTCAAAAGCGTTTTTGTCTGCTGCGGTTTTGAGAAGAACAGTGTCTACGACGTCGGTGTTGATATAAACCTTGTCAACCTTTTCCTCAACGAAGTTTGCTTTGTTGAATCCGTAAAGTTGTGCCCACGCACGAGTGGTTGCATCGCCTGCGGCAATCGTTCCGTTGTTGATTGCTTCGAGCGTTGCAAGCACTTCCGACGTGAAGTAGAAGTTTGCGTTGTGAATAAGGTTTCCGCTTGCGTCGGCAAAAGCGTTGTCCGCAATCATAGGTGCGCCGACAAGTTTGTTGCCCTCAACGCCGACCTTTGTGCAAATAAAGCTTTCAACCGCACTTGCGCCCTTGAACGCATAGTTGTCGATATATTTGACGTTGATGTCGAATTTGACCGTCTTGACGGTGTTTGCGTGTTGATAGAACGCTTCTTCGCCGATAGAGGTTACGTTTGAGGGAACGATGACGTTCTTCGAGCCTTTTCCGTCGTCAAAGTATTCCACGAGGAAGACTTCGCCGTCCGCTCCTTCCACAACGACAAGTCCGTTTGCGTGCGTCGTTGCGTCTTGAATCCATTGCGTGCTCGTAAACGCACCCTTACCCACCGTAAGAGGTTTGCATGCCGCAAGGTTTATGGATTTGAGGTTTACGCAACCGTCGAATGCGTGCGGTGCGATGTGTTTGACGTCCGAAAGAATACGAGTGTCCGTCGCACTCTTGTCGATGAAGCGGTAATACACTTTGCCGATGACGATTGCCTTGTAGTCGGGGTTGTAGTTTCCGCTGCTTTCTTTGAGCATAGACGTGCCGCTAAATGCGTTTTCGCCGACGTATGCGAGTTTCGAGCTTGCGCTCACCTCAACTTTTGCAAAGTTTTCGAGATTTGCAAACGCGCCGTTTTCGATTTTTTGCACGTTGTCGCCGAGAGTAATTGTTTCAAGTGCGACAGCGTTTGCAAACGCGCCGTCCGCAATCGTCTTCACCGCTTGAAGTTGAGCGTTGAGTGCGTCGGCGTTGGCTACGTCCGCAGAATAGTAATCGGAAGAAATGTCAAGCGACTTGACGACATCCGCTCTGACGCGCGTCGTTTCGCCGTCGGAGTACTCTTGACCGACAAACTTGTATAAAATCGTGCCAATGACGATAAATTGTTTGCCGTTGTTGTTTTTGTAGTAGTTGTTTTCAAACTCCGAACCGAAGAAAAGGTTCTTGCCGACTTTTTCGATGTTGTTGGACGCGGGAGCAACCACTTCTCTCAAATGCGGAGCGTGCGCAAACGCTTGCTCGCCGATGATTTTGAGACTTGTCGCTTCCGAAAAGTCGAGCTTTGTGAGTGCTTTGAGATTCATGCACGCTTTTGCGGAAATCTCGCTCACTAGGCGCGTTGCGCCTTGATAAGTGAGTTTGTCGGGAATGATGAGTTCGCTTACGGATTCGTCGGCAATCTTATCGATGCGGATAGAGCCGTCCGCTTTGAGCGAAAGTCCGTCTTTAAACACGACTTCCGTATAGTACGCACTGAATCTTGCAAGGCGTTCTTGCTCGTTGTCGGTGTCGTTGAACACCCACTTGACGTAGCCTTTTTCGCTCACGCCGTCAACGGTTGTGGTGTTTGAAAGATTTTGACATTGATAATCGTCGTAGATGCCGTCGAGTTTGACATATACGCCGTTGCCCTTCGTGAGCAAATCTTTGATTTGAGAAATGCGCACGTACACGCTCTTTGCTTGCGTGCCGTCGCGTTTTTGCGGCGAAACGGTGATTTTTGCGACGTATTCGCTGTAATTATGGTTGTATGCAAAACCGCTGAAATCGATTCTAGTGAGCTTTTCGCTTTCGATGCCGAACGTCGAAGTTGCATTCACGACGGTAAAGCCCTTTGCGGCGGCGATTTCATCGCTTGAAATTTCCGTGCCGTCGTCGGCTTTTGCGTTTTGAACGTCGTTTTTGAACTCACCGCCCATCATATAGAGCGTGTAGGAGTAAACGCGCGTCGTCCAGCGTGCGACGAGAGTTATATCGGACGTGCCGACCGTCTTTGCAAAATTCCAAAGAGTGTCGTTTTCGTCCCACTCGCCCGCCTTCGTGCCGTTGTCGAGATACCAACCTGCAAAGTAGTATCCGCTATACACGTTGAAGATGTCCGTTGCCGGAGCAACGGCCTTGCCGTACGAACGGCGCACGGTTTGCGTGGATTTGAAATCGGGGTTTTCGCTGGGATTGACCTTGCCGCTTTCAAGTTGAGCGTCCGAAGGAACGGCAAGATTGAACTTCACGTTTACGGTGTCGTTCGTCCATTTTGTCGAGAAAGTTTGATTGTTGAAAGAATTGTCTATCGTAAGGGGGAAGTTTTTGGACGTTGCGCTGTACGTTGCGCCTTTTACGCTTACGCTTTCAAGCGCTCTTGCGGGCTTACCCTCGCCCTCGTCCTCTATCGTCATTCTGAAAGTGGAGATAAATTCGTCCCAAGATGCGATCGAAACGCCGCTGTCAACGCTGACGCTGACCGTTTGTCCGTTTTGAGAAGTCGTGCCGAATGCGGCGTTGGCGCGTCTTTCACCGTCCATAAGGTTGAAAGTGAGCGTCACTCTTTCAACGGGAGCAAGTCTGTCTTGGAGGTGCAATGCAAACGAGCCTTTTGCGTAAACGGCGTTGCCGTCGTCGTCTTTGCCCGTTTCCACTTGGACTTTTATTTGATGATGTCCCGCCCTCTTGACGTTTGCTCTGTCCTCGTCCGTTTGGAGCATATTTTCGGTGAGATTGCCGTGAATGCCCTCCGTAGTCGCGTTCGTTTGCGTGTTGAGATAAACCACGCAATACTCGACGTCGGAAATATCGAACTCGTCAACGTACATGCTCTTGAACACGGACGTTACGCCCTTTGGGAAGGAAAATTTGAGCTGCGCCGTCATCGGACCGTCGTCACCGCCGGTTTCGATTATATCGGACGGGTTGATGCTGTCGGGCAACTTGCCGGCGTCTTGCGCGCCCTTGTTGCACGCAACCATACTTATCGCAAGCACGACAAGCAAGATAGCAATCAAAAATAAACTGACTTTCTTTCTCATAACTTTCACCTTACACGTATGCGCACTCTCGCGCACATAATATAGGAATACAAATATAATACTACATTATCCAAACAAAATTGTCAACATCAAATGCCGAATGAGGCCTGCTCGCATGAAAAAACCGTCTGAATAGACGGTTTTTTGCAAGTTATTTTTCGTAATTTTTTTATTTTTTGCCGAGTTTGTAGGCTTCTTCGATGCAAAGAGCATACTTTGTTGCCGCCATAACCTTGTCGAACATAAACCTATAAACGTGCTTGTCGTCGTACATATCCACCGCGCTTCCCGGCAAATTTGCAACGGTATCGCACCTCGACACCGCAAACTCGACGTGTTTGAATTCGTCCTCGACTTTTTCCGTTCCGTTTGCCGTGTCGAAATCGAGGGACATATTATTCACGCCGTATTTGGACTTCACTCCGACAGGTCTTTCCTGCCAGTCGGTATCGAAGCAAAGTTTGTCCTTGTCGAGAGTCAAAACGCCGTTCGCCACAAAACGATAGCCGTTGTTAAGCTCGTTTTCCACAAACAAATTGACCGTGTTAGATAGCTTGAATTCGCCGTTTTGCACTTCTTTTGCAACAAGTGCGCGCTGTTCGTCGTACCACAAATCTATACGCTCCGGGCACACTCCGTCCCCTTGCGGAACGAGTCGTCCGTCATAGCCGTAAACCACGTCGTTTCCGCAACGGTTGCATTTCAAATGACTGCCGCTCGAACTCATTTCGAACTCACTGCCGCACTTGGGGCAACGATACAAAAGTCTGTCAAGCCCTTCCGCATAGCGACTACCTTTGAAAATAATACCGTTTTCAACCTGCCACTTATGCTCGTTTTGATAGAGCGCGCCGCAAATTTTTTGATATATTTCCTCTTTCGAAAGGCTTTTGGCTTCTTCTTTTGTGAAAAGCATATCGCAATTGGTTACGACTCTTCCTCTTCTTACGAAACGGAGATTGTACGCCCACTTCGGACGGGCGAGGCTTGCCCCTTGCATTTTAATCACGCCGACGGGATAGCCCAGCCACTGCACGAGCCTTGCAATCGAGGGCGCAATCGCACCCGTAACGCCGTTTGCAGACACCTTGCCTTCGGGACAAATGAGAACGCTTATACCTTGGTCGAGATACTTTTTGATATTCTTTATGCACGCCAAATCCGCAAAATACTGTTTTTTGGTGATTGCGTGATACGAGCCGAGAAGTTTTGCGAAAATCGGCATCGAGTACATCATGTTTTCCGCAACAACGAAGTTCAAAGGCGCGCCGTACATTGCCGAAGAAAAGTGAATAAAATCGTATGCGGACAAATGATTGCACACGATAAGCATCGCACCGTTTTTCTTTTGACGTTTGAAAGATTTGCTCTTTTTGCAAACGCCGTGCAAAAACGGTCTGACAAACCTGCACAATCCCAAAAAGAAACGACAATACGCCTTTGAGAAAGGCGCGTCGCTCTTGTTGATTTTTTCCATTTTCGCTCTTTTTTCGTCCACATTTAACTTATATCAAAACAAAGCGCAAAAGTCAAGTAATGATGACTTTGCCGCAACGCACAATTGCGGTTCGTTTAGTATTTTCAGTCGAATATCAACCGAATATGAGTTTTTCGATTTCCTTCACAATTCTATCGTTGTTTTCAAAGTCCATCGCAGGCACGAAAATATCCTCTATCGACATATGCGCTTGCCGTGCCTTGTTCAATCTCTCAATCGCAAACGCCGTTTGCAACACCACGTTATTCCCTTCTTCCGTTGCGTCGTCTTTGTCGTATCTTTCGCCGAACACGCCGAGATCTATAACGGTGTCGCTTGCAAAATGTCCCGGATTTTCCACATACGCGTCGGTGCCGCAAATCACACCTTCGCACATTGTGGGATCGAGGGGCGAAAGCAGCAGCGTAACTCCTTTTCTCAACTTGCTCATTTCGTCGAAAAACACTTTCTTCGCATAGGCGCATCCTTTGACGAGAGTAACTCTCTTTTCTCGCAAATGGTCGAAATACTCGCTCTCTCCGCTTGGGCATATAGCGCGCGAAAACAGCTCTCTCACCTTGTTTCCCACAGGCTTTAAATCACGCGCCACAGAGGACGCGTACGCCCTTAGTTTGTCCTCGTCAACGCCTTGTTTCTCAATCTCGAATTGATTGTACAAATGACGCAAAGCAGACTTTAAATATTGATATACGCGCATAAAGTGTTGTTTTTTGCATATCATCCTGTTTTCAACCTCTTCTCTCACCCCTTGAAGTTTGCTTGCGTCAAGGCTCGACGCAAGATCGAAAATCACATCCTTGACAACGGGAATATCCACGCCGATTGCATGCGGAGAAGTTGCGTCCACAACCGCAACGTTTTTGTCTTTGACAAAAACTCCGTCAAGACTTTGAGGGTCTCCCGAACAAAACCACAACTCGTAATCCAATCCCAAAGATTTTGCTTTTTTTGCGATTTTCTTCATCATGGAAGACTTGCCCGTGCCGCTGCCGCCCTTCAAAAGCACGACTTTGTCTTTTGATTTCAGCTCCTTTTCATACAGATTGAAAAAGCCGTAACCGCTGTTGTTTCCGAAAAAATATCTTTCCATACTCACCTCGATTTATTCTATGTGCTTTTTCTTGCTTTGCGTGCATTAACTCATTTTCAAAAGGCTGCATAACATACCGTATGAACAAAAATTACGCCATCGTACACGAAACCGACGAGAGAATGTTTTATCTCAAATCAATGCTCAAAGGAGTGTGCTTTCGCATGCCCGCTCACGTGTTTGCTCCAAACGTGCTTGTCGAGGCAAGGACGCTTTCAAAAGTGGAGGACGGTGCGCAAGTGTTTTGCGGCAGGGTGAGCGACGAGGCGAGCGCGCTTGCAAACAGCAGAGATATAACCCTTTGCACGTACAACGACAGCGAGCGTTTTCAAGCGATAAACTCGCGGCTGACTGCGGAAGGCGCGCTTGAAATTGTAATCGAACACTCAAAAAAATCCATTGCGGACTGCTACGTTTTGATTATGGGATTCGGGCGCACGGGAGCGGCTATGGCAAAGATTTTGGGCAAGTTGGATGTTGCTTTCGACGTCGTATCCACATCGTCCGTGCGTCCCGCACATGCGTTTGCAAAGCACGTTTTGCCTATGCGCGACTTCGATTTTGAAAAATACGACATCGTGATAAACACGATACCCTCACCCGTCGTGAGCGACAAAGAACTGATGAGTATGAAAGACGATTGCGTATATATCGACCTTGCCTCCAAATCGGCAATAAACCTTGACTATGCAAAATATCTGGGGATAGACGCCGACATATACCCTGCCTTGCCTGCAAAAACCTGTCCCGTCAGTGCGGCAAAGGCAATGTTCGACTACATCATGGAGGTGAAAAAATGAAGAAAATAGGACTTTGCGTGACAGGCTCGTTCTGCACGTTTTCAAATCTTCTCACTGCCGTCGACGCGCTTGTGGACGCCGGCTATGAGATTGTCCCCGTGTTCAGCTACAACGTGTCCACGCTCGATACTCGCTTTTTTAAGCAAGCGGACTTTGAAAAATACATTGTCGAAAAAACAGGGAAAACGCCCATTAAAACGATAGTCGAAGCCGAAACCATCACGAAATCCGGCATAGAGCTTATGCTCGTTGCTCCCTGCACGGGCAATACGCTTGCGAAAATCGTCAACGGCATCACCGATACGCCGACTACAATGGCAGTAAAAGCAACCCTGCGCACAAACAAGCCCGTCGTGCTGTCTATCTCGTCAAACGACGCACTGGGCGCAAACGCCAAAAACGTCGGGATTGCACTCAACACCAAAAACTTATATCTCGTACCTTTCGGTCAAGACGCGCCGAACAACAAACCGCACTCTTTGATTGCGGACGTCTCTCTCATTTTGCCAACGATAGAAAAAGCATTAAACCACGAGCAAATCCAACCGGTAATACTCTAATCTGTCGCACAATTGCGGTAAGTATAAAAAACAACGGATTCCGAATTGTGAAATCCGTTGTTTTTTGTTGTAAAATCGATAAAATCGCAACTTTTGTCTAACCTATTTAAACGAAGAAACGCTTTTTGATTTCCGTGCCGAGCACTGCCCTGCCAAAAATCAAAGAGAACGCAACTTGCGCAAGCCCTACTCCCAACGTTGCCACCGATGCGATCCAGTTGTATCCGTCGAAATAGAGCGACAAGCAATAGTTGAGCGGAAAAAGTGCAATCATAAAGATTGCGAGCAAGAAATAGTAATAGGCAAATCTATACCATTTTTTGCTGATAAAAATCGTAAGCGTTGTCACAACGGAGAGCGCAAACGCCGCGCAGGGAATCACATAGGAAAGCGCGATATAAAACTTGCCGAAATGCAAGCATACCAACACCGCAAGCACGCATAGCCAAAATGTCGAGCGGAAATATATCGAGCGCAAATCCGTTGGGAAAAACGCAAATTGTCCTATCACAAGCCAGAAAAATCCCACCGATGCAAGCCCGATATAAATAATGGCATACAATCCCGAAAGCACCGACGCAATCAGCAAACCCGCAAGCGTAAGTACGGATATTGCAATAAAAACATCTCTGGCAACTTTTTTTGCATCTGTTTTCTTTTCGTTGGAGTTGTACGGGGCAAAATCAAACCCGTCGTCGGGCTTATTCTGTGCCTCCGTAAGTCCCGCGCCGCACAACGGGCAATTGTCGTCGTACTCGGGGTGATACGTTTTGCAAAGCCTACAATATTTCATTATTTTTCTCCGTTTGTTTCGATATAGACGTCAAGTCCTTCATTTGTCAAAGCGCGCACGAAATCTCTTTCAAGTTGAGCGGATTTGAAAGTTCTCGAAAACGTCAACACGCACTCATCGCCGAACGTTACGCCGGCAAGTTTGTAGCCGTTGCCTTTTGGCTCTTTCAGGCAAAACTCCACTCTATCCGCTATCTCGAACAACTCTTGCGGCGGGTTGAGCCTTCCGTAGTTTGAAAAATCCATAGAAACGGCCTTGTTGTCAAGAAGATACTTTGTGATTTTAAGCCCTATGTCCTTGAGGGCAAGCGGCACAAACGATATAAACTTGTTGCGTTCCTCGCGCATATTGGCGTTGATATTCTCTTGCAAATATTTCTCGTTGAGTTGCGCCTTAAAGCACTCTTTGACGGCGTTGACATAGGCTTGCGTGCCGCCCTCGACCTCGTTTTTGAGGGTTACGTCAAGGAAAAACGAGAAGTTGCGAATTGTGTCCGACGGGAAAAATTTGCGAAGATTGACGGGCACTCTTGCGTTGATGTCCTTTTTGCTGCCCTCGCGCTTGCGCATCTCGAACATAATTCCGAAAATGATTGCCAACACGTATTCGGTGATGGTTGCGCCATACTCTTTTGCCTTTTGATTGAGCTTTGATGCAGAGGTTATAACATGCGTCATTACGCCGTTGCGCGCCTTGGGCAGTTTCGGGATATATGTAAAGTTGATGTTTCTCTTTGCGTAGTCGTGCTTTTCGGCATAAACCTGAAAACTGTCCTCAATCTCGGTTGCGGTTGGCAAATCGCGATAGTTTTTCGCACTCTTGAAGTCGGAAATCGCCTTGCCGGTCTTGATTTCATAGTATCTTGCGAGCAAGCTCATAAGAAAAGTCGAGCCGCCCGTCCCGTCGGTGATGCTGTGGAAAAACTCACAACCGATGCGATAGTCGCTATATACCACCCTGAAAAGATAGCGTTTTCCGTCAAGAGGTATTGGTTGGAAAGAATAAAGCGTTTCCTTTTCCACCTGCGGTTTGAACGGCAATCTTTCAAAATAATACCAGAACGCACCTCGCTTTATCGTCACCATAAGCGTTGGGAAACGCGGCACGAGATCGTCGAGTGCTTGTTGCAAAATCTTGCCGTCTACTCTCTCTTTCATCACCGCCGCAAAACGGAACAGCGTGCTGTATTCGTTTGAGGACGAGGATGGGTAAACCTTGGCGGCATTGTCGAGTTTGTACCACTCGGTCGGATCGAAAATCGTGTCCTTTTTCCCGGACTTTACCGTTCCGTTCACAAGCGAATCATACTGCACGCCAAAGTATCTTGCAATTTCTTCAAGCGTTTTCTCGTCGAGATTGTCGTCGCCACTCTCCGCCCTTTCAATCTCGCAAGAGGGGATTGACAAACGCTTTGCAAGTTCTTCCACGGTAAGATTTTTGTCTTCTCTGAGTCGTTTTATTGATTTTGAATAATCCATAGTTCCCATGAAATAATGATATTTTTTGCAAAAATGCGGCAAAGCATCCGCATATATTGTAGGTTTGTATAATATCATACGCAACAGTAATAGTCAAACCATTTATACCATTATTACTGTTGTTCAAACCTCCTCCTCGTTATTGCTAGTCGCGCACCTTAATTTCACTCCCGCAAATCGACGCTTTCACAATCCGCTTTCAAATCAAAAAATCATATCGTAATATACACAATGTAACAGAAAATAAAAAAAGCACTCGACGAGTGCTTTTTTTATTTGATTGATAACTCGATTATTGAGCGTCTTTAACGCCTTGCTCGGTGCCGTAGTAGCAAACTTTGCCGATTCTCTTCACAACGAGTTTGATTCCGCCGACAGAAGCGGTGGGAACGCTTGATTCATATTCTTTTGCATCGTCTGTTTCAGCAAATTTGGTGACTGTAACGTAATCTGCGTTGAGACCGTTTTTCTTTGCAACGACTTTCCATTCGATGCTTGCGCCGTCATCGTCTTTGCCTGCTTCGTAAGAAGTGCAAGTGTAATTTGCTTTTTCAAGTTTCTTTTGGATGCTTTCTGCGTTGCATGCAACGAGGCAGATGCCGAGGATTGCAACAAGTGCGACGACTGCTACGACAGCCATAACTTTTTTGCTCATAGTTATTGTCCTCCATAGGATTGAATTGTGCTTATATTATATTAAAAAAGGATTAAAATGTCAAACGATAATTATATAACGATACATTTGTATGAATTATTGTACATTTTATTCGTTTTCGGGCACAGTGACGATTTGTCGCTCTTCGCTTTGATTTTGCGCGGACGCTTGCAATCTTTCGTTGACGTACTCGCTCGTTCCTTTTTCGAGCCGCTCTTGGCACTTCCACTTTTTGAGTTGGTCTACGTACAAAATTAGGCCGACTATCGTCGTCATCGTTTCGGACACCGGGAATGCAATCCACGTATAGTCCAGACCTATAAAAGAGAAAGCGTAAAACAGCGGCATTAGCCCCAGCACCTGTCTTATCAACGACAGTGCGATGCTGGGCACGGACCTACCTATCGCTTGGAAAAACATGGGTATCATCAGCGAGAACACAACTGGAATAAAGCTCGTGCCGATAATTCTGAACGCCGTCTGTCCTATCGCAAGCACTTGCTCGTCCTTTGAGAACAAACCGATAAACGTCTTGGGGAACGCCTCGAAACATATTATGCCCAAAATCATGCCGACCGCCGTGATGAGCATAGCGTCGTTCATAACCTTTTTCGCACGCATGAAATTGTGCCGCGCAAAGTTGTAGCTTATCACGGGAACGATGCACGTTTGCAAACCGAACATCGGGATGAAGAAGAAGGTTTGAAGTTTGTAGTAAAGCCCCAGCACCGTAACCGCCGCGTCGCTGAATTTTGTGAGTACGGCATTGAGCACGAGTATATATATCACGTACATCATTTGCATCACGATCGACGGCAGTGCGAGCGAATATATATTTTTTGTAAGCTCCGAAGCTTGTTTGGGTTTTGCAGGCTTCTGAATACCTTTTGCGCCGACGATAATTGCGGACACAAACTGTCCGGTAACCGTTGCGATTGCTGCGCCGAGAACGCCCATAGACTTTAATGCGCCCATGCCGAAGATAAATATCCAATCAAGCAATATATTTGTGCCGGCACCGGCAAGTTGTGCGATCATAGGCACAACCATATTGCCGTGCGATTGATGCGCTTTCGACCAAACGCCCTCCAAAAACGTGGCGAGAGAGCCGATACACACCACCATGCCGTATTGATAGGCATATTCGATTGCCTCGGGAGCATTTGCCATTGCTCTGATGTAGGGTTTCATTATAAGTGCGCTTATGCCGGCAAACACCGCCCACATCAACACCGCAAGCACCATGCCCGTGCCTGCCGTTGCTTTCGCTTTTTGGATTTCACCGCGTGCGTAAAGCCTTGCCATGTACGTGTTGACGCCAACGCCCGTACCTACCGCAAGTGCCGTTATTATGAGTTGAAGAGGATATATGACGGAAAGAGCAGTCAAACCGTGTCCCGAATATTGCCCGACAAAAAGGCTGTCAACGATGTTGTACAACGACAACACCAGTTGCGACAGCATGACCGGCGGGGATATTTTCAGCAAAATTTTCCAGACGCTTTCCGTTCCGAAGAATTCCGCTTCGTTCTCGATTTTTGTTCTTTTGTTCGACATAAAAATTTATCCGATTTGCCGTTTCATATCGGCGCATATGGATTATAAGACAACGTATTTGCAAAAGCAATCGAAACAATAAAAATAGGCGTTTTTAACGCGCCTATCAAAACAAATTTTGTATTTGAATCATCATTACGATATCGATTCTTTGCAAAAATCCGCAACGGACAACAGTTCGCACCCTTTGCTTTCGTAATACTTCAACATTTCGTCGATTTTCGACTTGTCGTAACTCGTCACGCAATCGGATAAAACGTGAACATTGTATCCGCATTTCGTCATATTGAAACACGTCGATTTCACACAAGCCGTCGCATCCGCTCCGCACACGTAAAACTCGTTTATTCCGTTCTTTTCGATAAACTTGACAAATTCCTCGCTTGTCAAGGCATTACCTTTCGTCTTGACGAAAACGTTGTCTGAAACGACGTCGAGTTCGGGAACGAACGCTTCGCCTCTCGTTCCTGCCTTAAACGTTCTCGTTCCTTCGGTTATATTGTTATGTTTGACGTATACGACGATAAAACCGTTCTTTCGTGCGTTTTCAATCGCCTTATTGACGTTGCAAATTATGTCTTTATAATTTTTCGTTATATCGTTTTGCAGATCGATAACGACCAACGTATTATTCATTTCTCACCTCAAAATCTTTATTTGCCAAAGCATTCTCAAAGGATATACTCCATTTGAGTCTCTTTGGGGAACATTCCAATCTTTCCATAGAACGCGAGGGCGGAATCGTTGCCGCTCCATACGTTGAGCGTAACGTCGTAACAGCCGTTTTGACGAGCATACTTAAGTGCAAAATCGAACAATGACTTGCCAATGCCTTGTCTATGAGCACTCTCGGCAACACAAAGATCGTCAATAAACAAAGTTTTGAAATCCTTGTAAACCGCAACGTCGGCATAATCTCTCACTTGGCAAAACAAGTGTCCGAGCACGTTTCCGTCCTCGTCAACGGCAACGAAAATCGGCGTTGCACCGTTTGATATCAGAGCGTTGAACTGCTCTTCGTTATACTTTATCGCGTTTTCGATAAAAATATCGGGGCGCAACTTTTGATGCAAATTGTTCACTTCCTTAAGCAAACGCTCGATTCCGAGCCTATCCTCCATACGTGCTTTTCTTATAATCATATAATCACCTTATTTAGCTTCAAAACAATTCTTTTGGGTTTGGTTTTCATAGTGTAGCACCAATAAAATTTGTATGCAACACAATTTTTGCAATAATTAACGTTGTATAAAACAAAAGACATACACAAACATGTATGTCTTTTGTTTTGGAAACCGGCATCTACATATCCTCCCAGGCCGTGTCCTCGTCACAATTCGCCACTTTTGCTTGCCATAAAAATACAGTGTTTTCTATCCATATGTATATTGCATTTCACAAAAATCACAATACTTGTGATACATATACCCGAGATGTTTTTATGTCTGCGCCTACCGTCGATTGCTCCTCTTTACAAAAGACTACATTTAATCGACTTATTAATGCATAAACTTGGACGCACAACCGCTATACGATACAATCCCGATTATCCGTTGTGCTTTCATTATTGCAGTCTTTTGTAATCTTTATTGGCCGGACACTTGTGCACATCAAGATATAAGGTTGCGATATATAAAAGAAAAGACACACACTTTTGTGTATGTCTTTTCTTTTGGAAACCGGCATCTACATATCCTCCCAGGCCGTGTCCAGCCAAGTACTTTCTGCACAACTGAGCTTAACTTCTGTGTTCGGTATGAGAACAGGTGGGACCTCAGCGTCATTGACACCGGTAATGGTTTGAAGGTCGTTGCGCTTTCGCGTTTCGTACATTCACAACTGCATAACATTGAGAGTATTTGCTGATTAAATTAGGATTAGGCAAATCTTGTATTTTTTTGATTGAAGCCCTCGACCTATTAGTATCGGTCAGCTTAATGCATTACTGCACTTACACACCCGACCTATCAACCTTGTGGTCTACAAGGGGTCTTACTTGATAAACAAAGGGATATCTTATCTTGAGGCTGGTTTCACGCTTAGATGCTTTCAGCGTTTATCCAATCCGTACATCGCTACCCTGCTATGCCACTGGCGTGACAACAGATGCACCATAGGTACGTCCACTCCGGTCCTCTCGTACTAGGAGCAGAGCCTCGCAAATATCCTACGCCCACGATGGATAGGGACCGAACTGTCTCACGACGTTCTGAACCCAGCTCGCGTGCCACTTTAATCGGCGAACAGCCGAACCCTTGGGACCGACTACAGCCCCAGGATGTGACGAGCCGACATCGAGGTGCCAAACCTCCCCGTCGATGTGAACTCTTGGGGGAGATCAGCCTGTTATCCCCGAGGTAACTTTTATCCGTTAATCGACGGCAATTCCATACTCTACCGCCGGGTCACTAAGTCCTACTTTCGTATCTGCTCGACATGTCTGTCTCGCAGTTAAGCTCCCTTCTACCTTTACGCTCTTTGGATGATTTCCAACCATCCTGAGGGAACCTTAGAACGCCTCCGTTACATTTTGGGAGGCGACCGCCCCAGTCAAACTGCCCACCTGGCACTGTCCACCAGCCGGATTACGGTCTAGTGTTAGAGGTCCAATGATTCAAGGGTGGTATCCCAAGGGTGACTCCGCAGAAGCTGACGCCCCTGTTTCCAAGTCTCCCACCTATCCTGTACATAAATCACCGAACTTCAATACCAAGCTACAGTAAAGCTCTACGGGGTCTTTCCGTCCAGTCGCGGGTAATACGCATCTTCACGTATAATACAATTTCGCCGGGTCCCCTGTTGAGACAGCGCCCAAATCATTACGCCATTCGTGCGGGTCAGAACTTACCTGACAAGGAATTTCGCTACCTTAGGACCGTTATAGTTACGGCCGCCGTTCACTGGGGCTTAAGTTCCGTGCTTCGCTTGCGCTAACACATCCCCTTAACCTTCCAGCACTGGGCAGGCGTCAGCCCCTATACATCATCTTACGATTTTGCAGAGACCTGTGTTTTTGGTAAACAGTTGCTTGGGCCTCTTCACTGCGGCCTACTTTCGTAGGCTCCCCTTCTTCCGAAGTTACGGGGTCATTTTGCAGAGTTCCTTAACAAGGGTTATCCCGTCCGTCTTAGGATTTTCTCCTCGCCCACCTGTGTCGGTATGCGGTACGGGCACCTAACAACATATTTAGCAACTTTTCTCGCCAGTGTGAATTCATCAACTTCGTTACTAATTTTCACTCCCCATCATCGCCCAGCCTTAAAGCACGCGTACTTCACTACGTGCAAGCCTCACGATTTGGCCGCAGAAATCCAACTCCGCGGATTGACTATCCTACTGTGTCATTGCCTCATTTAAACGTCGCTCGGTGGTGCAGGAATATCTACCTGCTGTCCATCACCTACGCCTTTCGGCCTCGGCTTAGGTCCCGACTTACCCTGGGGGGACAAACCTTCCCCAGGAAACCTTAGGCATTCGACGGGGAAGATTCTCACTTCCCTCTCGCTACTTATGCCGGCATTCTCTCTTCTATGCAGTCCACGGCCCCTTTCGATACCGCTTCAGCCCGCATAGATTGCTCCTCTACCAATGTAATAAATTACATTCCTAAACTTCGGTGACAAGTTTTAGCCCCGGTAATTTTCGGCGCACCCTCTCTCGACCAGTGAGCTATTACGCACTCTTTAAATGAGTGGCTGCTTCTAAGCCAACATCCTGGTTGTCTGTGCAACTGCACATCCTTTTCCACTTAACTGTGATTTCGGGACCTTAGTCGTAGATCTGGGCTGTTTCCCTTTTGACGACGAAACTTATCTCCCGCCGTCTGACTCCCGTTCATCAATTATCCGGTATTCGAAGTTTGATAGGGTTCGGTAAGCTTTGTGGCCCCCTAGCCCATTCAGTGCTCTACCCCCGGTAATCTAAATCGAGGCTAGCCCTAAAGCTATTTCGGGGAGAACCAGCTATCTCCGAGTTCGATTGGAATTTCTCCGCTATCCACAAGTCATCCGCCACCATTGCAACGGGGGTCGGTTCGGCCCTCCATGAGATTTTACTCTCACTTCAGCCTGCTCATGGATAGGTCACCCGGTTTCGGGTCTATGGCAACGAACTTTATGCGCCCTATTCAGACTCGCTCTCGCTGCGCCTTCGGTACTGAATACCTTAAGCTTGCTCGTTACTATAACTCGCCGGACCGTTCTACAAAAAGTACCTCATCACACATTAACGTGCTTTGAGTGCTTGTAAGCACAAGGTTTCAGGTTCTCTTTCACTCCCCTCCCGGGGTCCTTTTCACCTTTCCCTCACGGTACTATACGCTATCGGTCACCAAGTCGTATTTAGCCTTATGAGATGGTCCTCACATGTTCACACCGGATTCCACGTGTCCTGTGCTACTCTGGATACCCGCCATCTGAAATCGTTTTCGCCTACGAGGCTATTACTCTGTGTCGCCTAGTTTTCCAACTATGTTCGACTAACGATTTTTTGAATTATGCAGGTCCGAACCCCATCGAAATAAATTTCTCCGGTTTGGGCTCTTTCGCGTTCGCTCACCACTACTTACGAAATCGTTTATTTACTTTCTTTTCCTCCGGGTACTTAGATGTTTCAGTTCCCCGGGTTCCCTTCACATGTACTATATATTCATACATGGATACTTCCGCATTACCGGAAGTGAGTTTCCTCATTCGGAGATCTACGGGTCAAAGCTTATTTGCAGCTCACCGTAGCTTATCGCAGCTTGTCACGTCCTTCTTCGGCGCTTGGTGCCAAGGCATCCACCATATGCCCTTATTAGCTTTAATCATATACGTCTAACCTAATAAGATCATTAAATGAATCTCTTGTTAATTTACTCAGCAAAAATATCTGTGAATCGGTAAATCCTTTGAAATCTGTTGAAAGATTTTTCGTATTACTCTAAACTTATAGATATTTTACTCTCTTTTTACTTGACCAACAGAAACCTGAGTTTTTCTGTTGGCTGCTATGCAGTTGTCAATGTGCGATGACCTAAGTCGTACCCATCAATAATTGAACTTGGAAAAGGATTTATGTGAATCCGTGTACATTTTTTGGTAAGTTTGTACAAACTTTCGATTTTCGACCTCTCGGTCGACAGTCGTTTTCACAACTGCCTTCACAGGATTGCCTTTCGGCTCCTTAAAAGGAGGTGATCCAGCCGCACCTTCCGGTACTGCTACCTTGTTACGACTTCACCCCAGTCACTGATCCTACCTTAGGCGGCTTCCTCCTTGCGGTTGGTGTACCGACTTTGGGTATTACCAGCTCCCATGGCGTGACGGGCGGTGTGTACAAGGCCCGGGAACGCATTCACCCCGACATGCTGATTCGGGATTACTAGCAACTCCGACT
>SAMEA104315420__coassemble_76_pt1 | contig 180830 bp, 150 predicted proteins | sample SAMEA104315420__metabat2_low_PE_009 | metagenome-assembled genome bin SAMEA104315420 (sample SAMEA104315420) | gut metagenome | biome: Monkey gut; feature: monkey-associated habitat; material: faeces | place: China | collected 2013 | reverse complement strand
TCAAATCGATCAGCGGCAGCAGTTTTACGTCAAACGAGCCGTCGTCGTATATATCGATAAGCGTACCGCCTCTTTGCGTGAAACGTTTGTCTATGTCTTTGTAGGCGTTGTAGTCGATGCTCATTCCGTATGTGAGGCGAATACCCTTGTAGGTCATGGACAACGTGTTGAGGTGGTCGTGTCCCATAAACATGCCTTTACAGCTGCCGAGCTTGACCATTTCGCCGAAGAACTTGCCTTCTTTTGTCTTTGGATATCCGAAATAATTGTCCTTTTCCTGCACGAATCCGCAATGATAAACCGCTTCGTCCGAGCCTCGATAACACTTTTCCCAGCCCTCTTTGAACTCTTTTGGCGGAATGTGGAAAAACGCAAGGGATTTTGCAATCTCACCGTCCTTTGACAGTGCGGCGATTTCCTTTTTGTACCACTCGATTTGGTCGTCGTGAATGACGTCGAAACCGCTGAAAAAGTTCCATGTGAGATAAGCGTTGCTGTCGATGAACATGAGAGCCGTATTAAGCGAGCCGTCCTCGTTCAAAAGGGGTATGCAGTAGTTGCCCACACCGTAAATATTCGGATCGCCCTTTTGGAAGTGGCAATGCGGTTGAGAGGAATAGAAGTCGGCAAGCTCGTGCTTGTCGAGCTTTGCCCAAACCTCGCTGTCGTGATTACCGAACACCACCGTCCACTCAACCCCCAAACTCTCCATAAGAGATGCGAACATCTTGGACGATTTAAGGTTGTTGAACGAGCCTTGCAACAGCCACGGCATCGGATAGACCATATCCCCCGTCACCGCAACAAAGTCCGCATTTGCGTTTTTGACGACTTTTTCAACCGCTGCAAGCGCAAGTTTATCCTTTTTTCTCGTGCCGAGCGAGCCGCCGATATGAATGTCGGTAAGTTGCAAGATTCTGAAAGGCTTACCCTTTTGTTTTACGATGACTTCTCTGCCGTCGCGCTTTTCGAAACGTCCGTTCATTTCAGTCCTCATTTGGCAAATACGTGGTTTTATCGTCGTTTTTGGCAACTTCAACCTCTTTTTGCGCGATTTCATCGTCGGTTACGGCAATTTCCTCGATAGCGTCCTCAACGCCCTCTACAATGTCTGTTTCGGGTGCGGATTCAATGAGATTGCCCTCATCGTCGACAGCCACGGTCGGATCAACGACGTCTGCCGGATCTACCTTGCCATACAGTTCGGCGATAAGAGCTTCTCTCTCCGCGCTTTCCTCGTCGGTGAGAGCCTTGCCCGATTTTCTCGCTTCGATAAAGTAGCGGATTCTGGTAAGTTTCGCGCTCGTAATTTTATATCTGAACGATGCGATAAGCGCGATTGTGATAAACACCGCAACCGATATTCCGAGAGTAAGTCGCACCGTCAACAGCACTGCATCCGATTGTTGCACGTATGCGGCAGGATCATTCGAGTCGTTCGAAACGTAGCCGAGCGCACCGATAACCCAACCGACCATACCGACGCCGAGACCGCCGCCGACCTTTCTTGCAAGAGTCATCATACCGCTGTACGTTCCGGTGGGGCGTTGACCTGTTGCCATTTCGGCAACGTCCACGGTGTCCGGGAAGATAATCCACGGCATCATTTGTGCGCCGCCGAAGCCGAGGCCCATAATGAGCGCGACGATAGGCACGAGGATGGGCGGAGCCCAACTCGGATCCATCGCGGCAAGCATAATTCCGCCGCCGATGTAGAACGGAAGTCCCATACGGAAAGCGAATTGTTTGCTCTTTTTGTCCATCATCACGCGAGCGAGGGGGAACATAACCACGGCCGCCACCATCATAGGTGCGATGATAAAGAGCGAGGACATCTTCATACCGAACAATTCGTATCCGTGCCAAACGTCAGTTGCGTAATACACTGCAAGCGCGGAAATAATATCCATGCAGATGAACGCCGTCACGTACATAACGATGTGCCAACGATAAGAGCGGTTTTTGTAGGGCACGGCGTAGCTGTTTGCAAATTGTTTGAGATTGAAATGCTTTTTCGGGGTTTTGGGTTTGATGCGCTCTTTAACAAATATACCGCAAATGACAAGACCGCCGCCGAACAAAGTGCCGAACACCAAACTCATGCACAGCCAGAATTGCGTCGAAGAAAGTTGCGGCACAAACAGGAATCCCGTTCCGTCGGGATTGGTGAGAGCCTCGATAAACACGAGAGGCAACACGTAGCCGAGTCCCGACGCGATTGCGGTAAAGACAAGTTTGACGGTGTTTGCGTTGTTGCGCTCCCTAAAAGACGGGGTGATGTCGCTTGCCATCGAGCAATACGGCACTTGCGTAACCGTCGAACACGTGTTCCACAACAGATACATCAAAATGATGTACGCCGTAAATCCGCCCACGCTCATTCCCCACTCTCTCACGGGCAAAAACACAAGGAATATACACAACAAAAGCGATATACCGCCCCAGAACATATAGGGTTTTCTTCTTCCCCATTTTCCGCGCGTGTTGTCGGAAATGAAGCCCATAAACGGGTCGGTGATTGCGTCCCAGAACTTTGCAATCATCATGATTGTGGACGCAAGCGTCATTGCGATACCGTTTTTCGTCATGTACGCAAGCATAACGCAAGACATCATGCTCACGCCGCCGCCGTCCATAAGACCGCCTATGCCGTATGCGAGTTTCTCTTTGAGAGGGACTCTGTCCGCCTCGGCAATAGGCTCTAGCGTAACGTTCTTGGTTTTTTCTTTTTTCACGATGCACCTCAAAAAAGAATATTACAAGAACCATATTACCATACGGGTGAGCGCATAACAACACAAAATTTGAAAAAACCGCGGACAATCCGTGGTTTTTTCGTTGTATTTTAGTTTGATTTTCGCTTAATGCGGATTTTGTCCGTCAAAATCGCAATCCTTGCGCGATTATTTTCTCGTGCGGATTTCCTCGCTCACCGTCGCAACGAACTCGTCAAGCGGCATACTCTTCGTTTCGGCGGTATCTCTGAAACGCACCGCAACAGTGCCGTTGTCCGACTCTTGTTGACCTATGACGAGCATATACGGCACTCTGTCCACAACCTGTGCCTCTCTTATCTTGTAGCCGATTTTCTCGTTGCGGTCGTCGTATTCGGTGCGAATCTTTGCCGCACGCAACGCTTCGTACACCTTTCTTGCGTACTCGTCGTGCTTTTCGGACACGGGCAAGACTTTGACTTGAACAGGCGCAAGCCAGGTCGGGAATTTGCCGGCGAAGTGCTCGGTGAGAATACCGATAAATCTTTCTATCGAGCCGTAAACGACGCGGTGAACCATGATAGGTCTTTGTCTTTCGCCGTTTTCGTCAACGTATTCCAAACCGAAATTGAGCGGCATTTGGAAGTCGAGTTGTATTGTGCCGCATTGCCACGTTCTTCCGAGAGTGTCTTCGAGGTGGAAGTCTATCTTCGGGCCGTAGAACGCGCCGTCGCCTTCGTTGACGATGTACGGAAGGCCTATTTTTTCAAGAGCGGTGATAAGTCCGTTGGTTGCCGCCTCCCAGTCCTCGTCGCTGCCCATACTGTTTTCGGGACGAGTGGAAAGCTCCACAAAATACTTAAAGCCGAACTTGCTGTACACCTCGTTGATGAGGTGCACAACGCCCACGATTTCGTCAGTGATTTGCTCTCTTCTCATAAAGATATGAGCGTCGTCTTGCGTGAAGCATCTCACTCTGAACAAGCCGTGAAGCGCGCCTTTAAGTTCGTGACGATGCACAAGTCCGAGTTCACCCACACGAAGCGGCAAATCGCGATAGCTGTGCGGCTCGCTCTTGTACACCATAACTCCGCCCGGGCAGTTCATGGGTTTTATGCAATAGATTTCATCATCGATGATTGTGGAATACATATTGTCCTTGTAGTGATCCCAGTGTCCGCTGGTTTCCCACAAATGGCGGTTCATAATCATAGGCGTTGACACCTCGACATAGTGGTCGCGCGTGTGAATCTCGCGCCAGTAGTCGATGAGCGAGTTTTTGATTGCCATACCGTTTGGCAAGAAGAACGGGAAGCCGGGAGCTTCGTCGCAAAGCATAAACAACTTCATTTCCTTGCCTATGCGGCGATGGTCGCGCTTTTCCGCCTCTTCGAGAAGTTTGAGATAATCGTCAAGCTCCTGTTGGGTTGCAAAAGCGGTGCCCTTGACTCTTGTGAGCATCTTGTTGTTTTTGTCGTTTTTCCAGTATGCGCCCGACTGCCCCATAATCTTGAACGCTTTAAGAGCCTTCGTGTATGTGAGGTGAGGGCCTACGCACATGTCGATGTATTCGCCTTGCTGATAAAAAGTGATGACTGCGTTCTCGTCAAGGTCGCCGATATGTTCGACTTTATATTTTTCTCCTCTTTCCTTCATCAGCGCGATAGCCTCTTCGCGCGGAAGAGAAAACGCTTTGATTGGCAAATTCTCTTTGACGATTTTCTTCATTTCCGCCTCGATGCGGGCAAGGTCATCGTCGGTGAGTTTGGTTTCGCCGAGGTCTACGTCGTAGTAAAAACCTTTTTCGTTTGCGGGGCCGTAGGCAAAGTCTGCTTCGGGGAAAAGACGCTTGATTGCCTGCGCCATGATGTGTGCGGCGGTGTGACGAATCACGTGCAATTCTTCTTGCTTGTCCGTGATTTCTCCGACCGTGCCGTTGTTATAGATAACTTTCATAAAACGCTCCTTTTATGATAAATTTTCATATTTTATCGGTGGTTTTTCAAACAAAAAACCCTCGAAAAAAACGTATTCGTACGCTTTTCCCAAGGGCGCATTAAATGCTCGGTTCCACCTTGATTTTTACTCTTTTATCCTTTTACGCAAGGTGTGCGGCGACGCTTACTGCGATTTCGGCGCGCGACTCCGGAATGGTCTTCGCTCAACCTCCGCAAAGAAACTCCCAGCAAACGTTTCTCTCTCTCGGTGCGGCAATGAAGAGTTACTCTTTCCTTCACAGTCTTTATAAACTTTTCGCCTTGATTATATCACCCGATTTTTTTGCTGTCAAATTATTTTGACATTTCACTGCAACGGAGTGTAAACTCCGCTGCGTTTTGATTTTTTATTCGTTTTGCAATTGTATTTCTTCTTTCTTTTTCGACCACACCTTGTCGGGAATAGCGTTGAAAACGAACATTGCCGCCGCAAAGACGATAGCCGCAATGATTCCGCCGCCTAGTTGAACTTCGAAAACGCCGTTTCCGATGTCGTCCATCGTTTTGTTTGCAACCTTCATCGTCACGATTGACAGCGCAAGCGAGCACATAAGCAACAATACGATTGCAATCGCAAGGCCGAAATTTGCCCACTTTGCGCTCTTACCGCCCACGATAGTTCCTCCGAGGTATACGCCCACGAGCAACATCACCGCGATGAGCAAGAAGAAACCAAGCGAAAGCGCAGCCGCGCCCTCGTAGCTGATTTGTGCAAGCACGCCGTCAAACATCAAAGCCTCCGCAAAAGTTTTTGCCATAAGACCGTCTGACGCCATAAAGTTTTTGGAAGTATAATTCGGCAAGATTTCGCAAATCGATTTTGCGTCCTCGACGTATCTTTCGTATTGACGGATGTACCATACGCCTTTTTGTTGTTCTTTTGTCGTTATCAAATTCGCCATTACGCTTGCGTCGAGAGTGGTTTCACACCTTGCAGGCGCACTCTTCCCCGAAAACTGCACTTCGAACACGGCTTTGAAGCAAGGTGCGAAGCAGCACCCCACGACAACCAGCGCAAGAGCGAGAGTTGCGATTCTCGGTGCGATAATCTTTGCGGTCTTTGCGACTTTTGCGTCTGCAACCAGCCTTTGCGCCAAACATACGACGATTGCGAGACTTGCAAAGAACAAAGCAGCAATCATAGCTCCCGCAATCTTCATAACCGCCGTTACGGACGCAATCGGCATAATTGCGCAAATCGGCAAAATCAAAAGGAGGGGCACGAAGAAATCGAGTTTTGAATATTTATCGTCCTCCTGCCCTGCCAAAAAGCCTTTCAGATAAGTCGCAAACGCAACGAAAGCGGCTATCGACATAGCAAACGTAAACAATATGTTTGCCAAAAACAAAATGCCGGCAAGGATGATTTCCGCGCGTAAGCCGCCCGTTGACTTTTCGTTGTCTATCGAAAGCTGATATTCGAGAGTCTTGACCGCAAATCTGCGCAATAGATTTTCGGATTTCTTGGACAAAACGATTCTCGTGCCTCTCACGTCGTCTTCCACCGATTGCACCAAGTCTTCTTGTATGTCGTTAAGCTCGTCCTGCAATTTTTCGATTTTTGCGATGTCCTTATCCTCGTCGTAGTGTCTTGCGGTTGCAAACGCAAGCCCTATGCAATCGACGGCATAAATGCTGACGTCGCCTTCGATGAGATCGTCGTCAACCGAACCCAAAATACCGCTCGCCGCACTACCGACGTTGATATTGAGCACGCCGACGAACGAGAGCGCAAACAAAAATACGCACACAAAAGCAACGGTTGCTCTTTTTACAAGCGTCAAAACAACGTTGAGAGAATGTTTTTTCTTTTTTACGTTCTTTTTAGCTTCTTTGCAAGGAACAACGGGCAATTCTTCGTCTTTACGTAAAATTGTAGTATCTTGGACTTCTACGAGCGGTTCTTCTATTCTCGTTCCGCACTTTGCGCAAAACAATGCGCCTTCGACAAGCGGTTCACCGCAATTTTTGCATCGTTTTGCAAGTTTTTCGCCGCAAAAGGGGCAAAATGCAAACTTGTCGATGACGGGTTTGCCGCAATTTTGACATCTTTTGATTTCTTCCATGTGATTTTCTGACAATCTCGAAAAGTTCGAGAGAAAGTCGAACCTCCCCCAATTATTTATTTCGATTTATCAATCGACAATCATATTATGCTTCGTTTGTATGCTTTTGTCAATATATAAAAACGGCAACGCATCAGCCTTGCCGTTTTTGTGGATTGTTTTTAAAATATGCGAAAACATCGTTTTTTTTCATAAAAATCTAAGGTTAAATCGACATAACTCGACAATTTTTTAATCTTCGATTTCGTTTTTTTGTTCGATGCTCAATCCGATGAGCTTGTTGTCCACGCCGAGCTTGTAGATGAGATTTTTGACTACTTCGTCAAGCGGTTTGCCCTCTCGGTAGTCGGCTTTGAAAATCCAGTCCACTCTCTCGTGTTTGAGGAGGGGCTGAACCTTCTCTTTTTGTCCGTCCTGATAGAGCGCGATGGAGTGTCCGCCCGAAAGCTTGACGAGCTTCATACACGGCACGTCGGTGAGTCCGTCGCCGAGGTAAATCATGTTGTTGAAAAACACTCTTCTCTCGTTTTCGGGGGTGGAAGCGTTGACGTCGGTGTTGTTGCTGATATCCAAAACGCCCTTGTTTATGCGGTAGACAAACTGCGTTTTATTGGTGTAGTTGACCGCCATTTTCGCCCAAATGGCATTGCCGTCCTCGCCGTACAAAAACTCGCTTGCAAACACCTTTTTGAAGTGTTTTGCGATGCTTGTGCCGTCGATGATTTCTTTAAGCCCTGACGAGAGAACGTAGTGTTCAACTTTGACGCCGGCCTCTTCGCCGTAGCGGTTTATGCGCTCGAACCAGTTTTCGACGCCCGGCAGATACTCTACATGCTTTCCGCTTTCGACAAGGTCTTGCCGTTTGAGCGGAGTGCCGTTTTTCTCCGCCTTTGTCATCATTGCATACATATACGCAAGCACGCTGTCCATTTTATGTTTGGACGCAAGCACCTGAGTTCCGTCCCAAAAATCATCGGGCTGCATGCCAAGGCTCGGGATAAACGTATACTCCTGCATGTCGCGCGTAATGAGCGTTTTGTCGAAGTCGTACATAATCGCAACAATAGGTTTTTTCATACAAACATCACCTTTATTGTTATATTTTGATAAGCCAAACACTGTTTTGCGGATATATTATACCATGTATCGCGTCTCTTTTCAAGCCTCTCTTTAACGACCGACATCAGTTGTTCACAAAAGACGTGTTTTTCTGAATCACGTCGTGCGCGCCGCCCTCTTTTATGCTTATTGCGGACACAAGCGTCATTTTGGCGTTCTTGTGCAAAGCCTCGATGGTGGTTGCGCCGCAGTTGCACATGGTGGATTTGACCTTGTACAAACTCTTACGCACGTTGTCTTTGAGGCTGCCCGCATACGGCACGTAGCTGTCCACGCCCTCTTCGAAACCGAGTCCGCTCTTTCCGCCTAGGTCGTAGCGTTGCCAGTTTCTCGCACGGTTGCTGCCCTCTCCCCAGTACTCTTTGACGTAGTTGCCGTTGATGACGAGTTTGTTGGTGGGGCTTTCGTCGAAGCGCGCGAAGTATCTGCCCAGCATAAGGAAGTCCGCGCCCATAGCGAGAGCGAGCGTCATGTGGTAGTCTTGCACGATACCGCCGTCCGAACATATCGGGATATAAATTCCTGTTTTTTTGAAGTACTCGTCACGAGCCTCTGCAACCTCGATGAGAGCGGTTGCCTGACCTCTGCCTATACCTTTTTGCTCACGCGTGATGCAAATTGAACCGCCGCCGATGCCAACTTTGATGAAATCCGCGCCACAATCTGCAAGAAAGTTGAAACCGTCCTTGTCAACGACGTTGCCTGCTCCCACTTTGACCTTGTCGCCGTAGTTTTTGCGGATATAGTCGAGAGTGCGTTTTTGCCAAACGGTATAGCCCTCGGACGAGTCGATGCACAGCACGTCCGCACCTGCTTCGATGAGAGCGGGGACGCGTTTTTCATAATCGAGCGTGTTTATACCTGCGCCCACCATGTATCTTTTGCTTGAATCCAGCAATTCGTCGGGGTTTTTCTTGTGCTGGTCGTAGTCCTTGCGGAACACCATATACAACAATCTGCCCTCGTCGTCGAGAATGGGAATCGAATTGAGTTTGTGATCCCAGATGATGTCGTTTGCCTCGATAAGCGTTGTGTTTTGGGGTGCGGTGACGAGCTTTTCAAGCGGAGTCATAAACTCTTTGACTTTAAGATCGGGGCTCATGCGGCTGACGCGATAGTCGCGGCTTGTGACCATGCCCAGCAATTTGCCGTTGGATGTACCGTCGTCGGTAATGGGGATTGTGTTGTGTCCCTTGCTTGCAACAAGCGCAAGCACGTCGGCAAGCGTGTCGTCGGGCGTGAGGTTGCTGTCGGACACGACGAAACCTGCCTTGTAGTTTTTGACTTTGCGCACCATCTCCGCCTCGCTCTCGATGGATTGCGAGCCGAATATAAAAGAAATCCCGCCTTCTCTTGCCAGTGCGATTGCGAGCGTGTCGTTGCTCACCGATTGCATAATGGCAGAAGTCATCGGGACGTTGAGTGAAAGTGCGGGTTGCTCTCCCTTGCGGAATTTGACGAGCGGAGTTTTCAGGCTCACGTTTGCCGGGATGCAATTCTCGTCCGTATATCCGGGGATGAGCAAGTACTCGTTGAAAGTTCTCGACGGTTGATTGAAATAAGTTGCCATATAACCTCCGTTTGTTTGCTCTCGCGCAACGCGCTCCGCAAAAATATAAAAATTTTTACTATTATATCACAAAAGCGGCGCAAGTCAACCGAATATATTGCGTTTCCGCCCTATTTTCACACGCTATAAAGTTTTACTCTTGTATCGAAAGTTGTATGGCGGGCGAAAGCGGAACAAGTGTAACGGGAAAAAGATCCTTTTATTACAAATGTTAGCCGCAGGCCTTGACGAAAGTCAGGGCTTTTTATTTTACGAAAAAAAATTCAACTATAACGGCAAGCGTTTCAGATTCGAACAGCCTATAACTCGCCTCGTCAATGTTCGACTATGTTTATGATTCGTAGCTTATAAAAAGAAAAGAAAAAGCCCCGATATTTCGGGGTTTTCTTCTTACAAAAAAGCAAGTTCTTTTTTGTTCACGTATGGTGGAGACAATAAGACTCGAACTTATGACCTCTACGATGTCAACGTAGCGCTCTAACCAACTGGGCTATGCCTCCGCATTCATCGTGAACATTTGATATCTTACACTAAAACCAACTGTTTGACAAGCGTTTTGTTCAACTTTAAGAAAACGATTGCTTATTTTCTTTCCCATAAGGCGTTTGTCAATAAAAATTCCTCTCGATTTTCAGTGCTCACCGTGCCCGATAAAACAATGTGAAATATTTTTCATATTTTTGATTGACTTATATCGCATTGTATGCTTATAATAAAGGCACAAAGGCAAAGTAGCTCACGAAAACAAATTGTCAATGCTCAAAGCATTGTGATTTTCTCCCTTAAATATCTTCTTACAAAGCAAATATCCCGAGTGTGGTCGCTCGGGATATTTGCTTTATTCGGATTTTCGTTGTTTTTAATCTAAAACGCAAATCGATTTATCGCGATTATAGCCGCTTGCGCATATCACACCTGCTCTGCCAATTCCAGAATCAGTCGTTCGGTGTCTTGCCAGCCAAGGCACGGATCGGTGATGGATTTGCCGTACACGCCGCCGTCGGGGGATTGCGCGCCCTCTTCGATGTACGACTCTATCATAAGCCCTTTGACGATTGCGTTTATATCTTGCGATTGGCGCATGCTGTGCAACACTTCTTTTGCGATACGAGGTTGCTCGAAAAATCTTTTTGCGGAGTTTGAATGATTGGTATCCACGATGACGGCAGGATTTTCAAGACCGCTTTGCGCGTACAAATCGGCAAGTTTGCGCAAGTCCTCGTAATGATAGTTGGGGATAGTCTGCCCGTTTTTGTCCACCGAGCCTCTCAATATTGCGTGAGCAAGCGGATTGCCTGTTGAGTTGACTTCCCAGCCCGAATAAACAAACGTATGCGGATGTTGTGCGGCGCGGATTGAATTCATCATGACGGACAAATCGCCGCTGGTTGGGTTTTTCATGCCCACGGGAATATCCAGTCCGCTTGCGGTGAGGCGATGGAATTGGTTTTCAACCGACCTTGCGCCCACCGCAACATAGCACAGCACGTCGGACAAATAAAGGTGGTTTTCGGGATAAAGCATCTCGTCCGCGCAGGAAAAGCCCGTTTCACGCAATGCTTTTATATGCAGTTTGCGGATTGCGATAAGCCCTTTGAGCATGTTTTCGCTTGCATGCGGATCGGGTTGATGCAACATACCCTTGTAGCCGTCGCCCGTGGTACGCGGCTTGTTGGTGTATATACGCGGAACGATAAAGATTTTGTCTTTCACTTTCTCTTGCACGTTGCGAAGCCGCGAAATATAATCCAAAACGGCGTCCTCTCTGTCCGCCGAACAAGGGCCTATCACCAAAACAAGTCTGTCGTCCTTTCCCTCGAAAATGTCTTTGAGTGCGACGTCTCTCGCTTTTTTTTGCGACGCGAGTTGTTCGTCTATGGGATACATTGCCTTTATCTCTTGCAATGTGGGCAGTTTTCTTTTGAATTCCAAATTCATTTTAATTCTCCTCGTTGCATTTATCGAAAACCTTGCGACGCTTTGTCGAAAGGCGCATCATCTCTCGAATGCCTTCTCTGTCGTCGTTTTGAATACACTCTTTGAGCTTGCCGAAATGCTGCTCGAAAAGGTTCATTTGTTCGACGATTTCGTCTTTGTTTAAAAGAAACAGCTCGCTCCACATCTCGTCGTTTATCTTTGCGATACGGGTGAGATCGCGGAAGGAATCCCCCGTATAATCGGCAAGATGTCCGCTCTCCTTGCACACCATCAGCGATACGGCGATGCAGTGCGTCAGATGGGACAGAAATCCCACCGTTTCGTCGTGCTGTTTGACGGACAGTTCGCTTATATGTTTAAAGCCCAGTTCTCTGCCCAAATCCTTGCACAATTCGATTGCCTCTTGCGTGTTTTTCTCGGTGGGAACGACGATGTAATTCGCGCCCTCGAAAATCTCCGCTTTCGCGTTCTCTACGCCCGAACATTCTCTTCCCGCCATGGGATGCGCGGCAATAAACTCCACGTCCTTGCGCAACGCGTTTTGCACGTCGCACACGACGCCGCCTTTTACGCCCGTAACGTCGGTTACAATCGCGCCCGATTTCAAGCAGTTTTGATATTTTTCAATCCATTCGACAAACGCATGCGGATAAAGCGCAAACACGACTATATCGAATTTTCCGACGTAGTCTTTGTCGACGCTCGTCTTTCCGCTTGCGATATATCCCTTGCGCAAAGCAAAGTCGATAGCTTCTTGTTTTTGGTCGATAGCCCCCACTTCATAGTCCTTTTTCGAAAGAGCTTCGGCATAGCTTCCGCCGATAAGACCGAGCCCGACTATGAGAATTTTCATATCCTTATTCAACTTCATATTTCACTCCGAGTCTGCCTATGGTATCAAAGAAATTCGGGAAGCTTTTTTTCACCGCTTCCGCGCCGTCTATATATCCGCCCGTCATGCTCAAAAGCACGCTGCACGCCATAACGATTCTATGGTCGTTGTGTCCGCAAATGTCACAACACGGTGTTTTTATATCGTTTTTGTGCACGACAACGTCGTTTTCATGCACATCTACGACAATTCCGAATTTTGCAAGTTCTTGCGCCATAGCCGTCGCTCTGTCGCTTTCTTTTATTCTCAAACGCCTTGTTCCCGTAAAAGTCGCGCCGTTTTTCACCGCCGCCGCGACGAACGCAATCGGTGCTAAATCGGGGCAATTCGCAAGGTCGACAACCGCGTTTTTGTCATCGAGTTTTTTGAAAATATCTTTGCAAACTTTGTCCCCTTGCACGCTGTTTTCGTCAAGTCCGACAACGTCCACTCTTCCGCCGATTTCGCCAAGCGCAAGCAACATCGCGCCGTTTGACCAATCGCCCTCGACGGCATATTGTCCGCATGTGTATTTTTGATTGCCTTTTATCGAAAACACGTTTTTTTGCTCTTCGACAATCTCGATTCCGACCTTTTTCAAAACGTCTGTCGTAAGGTCGATATACGCCCGACTTTCAACGGGTTCTCGCACGATTATTTTGCTGTCCCCGTCAAGCAGCGGAAGCGCAAACATAAGCCCGGAAACGTATTGACTGCTCACGTTTCCGTCAAGCGTGTAAATGCCGCTTTTAAGCCTGCCAGACACAACGATTTCGTCCTTTTGAGATTGCACGCTCACGCCGTTTTCACCCAGCGTTTTTTCATAAATTCCCACACCTCTTTCGAGCAATCTTTTCGAGCCTACAAACTCGCACTCGTCACAAAAAACGCTTGCTACGGGAATAAAGAATCTCAACGTGCTTCCACTCTCTCTGCAATCGAAAATCGCCTTATTGTTTACGCTTTTCGTATCGTTGAAAACGCTACTCTCGCACTCGCAATTTTTTGCTTTTGCATTTGCGCGTATTCTCACGACGTCGCCGTCCTTTTGTGCGTCGACTCCGAGAGCTTTTATACAATCCAAAGTGGCAAGCATATCTTCGCTGTCCGAGATGCCCTTCACTTCGCTTTTTCCGCTTGCCAAGGCGCACGCAATCAAAAGTCTGTGCGCAATGCTTTTCGACGGTGGCGCGACGGCTGTGCCGACCGCTTTGGATTTTTCGATTTTAACTCTCATTTTCTATTGTTTTTTATGCCGTTTATTTCGCGTATTATTTTTCGCAGTTTTTGAATGTTATTTTATACAATTTTCTGCGTGTTTCGCATGCTTTTTACGCTTATGTTTTTGCCGTTTTCTATGCTTGTTCACTCACTTTTTGAGTTTTGCAAGCGCATCTATCGCCTCGATATACCCCTCGAAACCTTTGCCCGAAATCGTTTTGATTGCGTAATTTCTCACAAAACTTATTTTGCGAAAATCCTCTCTTTCGTCAACTTTCGAGATATGCACCTCGACAAACGGAATATCGACGCCATTCAACGCGTCGGCAATCGCAACGCTCGTGTGAGTGTAGCCTGCCGGATTTATCACGATGCCGTCCGTCTTTGAAAAGTAAGCGTCCTGAATTTTGTCGATGAGCGCGCCTTCGTGGTTGGATTGAAAAAACTCGACCGTTATATCCTTTTCGTCACAGTAATTCTTTATTGTCCGCACAAGGTCGCTGTATGTGCGATTGCCGTAAATTTTCGGCTCGCGTATTCCCAGCATATTTATATTGGGTCCGTTCAGCACCAAAATTTTCATTTTTCAAACTCCTTTGCGATTTTGCGCACGGCGATATCGACGGTTTCGTCGTTGTTTATCTCTATATCCGCGCTCGCTTTGTATATCGGATAGCGTTGTTCAAACATATTTTTCAAGTCTTTCGCGTTTGACGAAAGCGGTCTTGACTTTGTCGCTACGAGATTTTGTACGCTTCTGTTCAAAAACACGATTTTGCCGTTGCGTCTTAGTGCGGACACGTTGTTTTTGTCAAGCACTACGCCACCGCCGGTTGCAACGACGATTGCGCTTCTCTTCGAGATTTCGCAAACGATTTCGCTCTCGATTTTTCTGAACTCCGCCTCGCCGTATTTGGCAAAAAACTCGGCAATGGGCATATTTATTTTTTTGACGATTTCATCGTCTGTGTCGACAAATTCTCTGCCCAGCATTTTTGCAACTCGCTTGCCGATTGTGGATTTCCCGGACGACGGCATACCCACAAGCACGACGTTTTGCTTTTGCGCCAAAATCTTCTCGTAAGTATCGTCTATTTCGTCTTTATCTACGTCGTCAATGCTTTTTGAGAGGAACAGCCTTGATGCGTACACCGCCTGCGCAACGAGCATATAAAGTCCGCCGAGAACTTTTGCGCCCTTCTCTCTCGCTTGCAAAACGAAATTGGTGGAAAGGGGATGATATATTGCGTCGAGCACGCCTTCGAGATTGTCGAACACGCTTAAATCAATCGGGCAACCCTCGTCGCTCGGGTACATGCCCGCGGGGGTTGCGTTGAAAATCACTTGCGTGTCTTTTTTCGTTTTTGCCTCTTCGTAATCGATAGCGTCGTCCTTTTTTGTACGCGACACTTTTACAACGCTCTTTGCGCCCAGCGTACGCATAACCGCGCTTGCCGTCTTTGCCGTGCCGCCAGTGCCGAGAATAAGCACGTTTTTGTCCGCAATTTCAACGTCTGCTTTTTCCACAAGTGCCTTTATGCCGTAAAAATCGGTGTTGTAGCCGAAAAGTTTTCCGTTTTTGTTGACAATCGTATTGACCGCGCCGATTGACCTTGCTTCCTCGGATATAACGTCGAGATAAGGTATGACGGTTTCCTTGTAGGGTATCGTTACGTTTATCGCACAAAAATCTTTACGCTTCAAAAACTCGCCCACCTCGTCTTTGGCAAGCGGTTTAAGCTCGTACTCGTAATCCGCAATGAGCGCGTGGATTTCGCACGAATAGCTGTGCAAAAGTTTTTCGCCGATAAGTCCGTACTTCATTATTTTATACCCTTTTTGAAAACGTCCGTGCCGTATCTTTGAGCAAGAAGGTCGCACACCACAAGCGCGCTCACGCTGTCGACGACGGGGCAAATTCGTCTGACGATTGCCGGGTCGTGTCTGCCGACGATTTCGATTTCGGTTTGCTTTCCGTTTATGAAGTCAACCGTGTTTTGCTTTTGTGCGATTGACGGCGTAGGCTTGATTGCCAAATTGAAAAGCACGGGCATACCGTTTGTGATGCCGCCGTTTATGCCGCCGTTGTTGTTGGTTGAAGTCTTGACTTTTCCGTCCTCGATGACGAAAGCGTCGTTTGCGGAAGAACCTAGCATTTTGCCGAGCTGGAAGCCTTTGCCGAACTCTATACCTTTGACTGCGCCTATTGCGAACATAGCGTGCGAAAGCATGCCTTCCACGCTGTCGAACATAGGCTCGCCAACCCCTGCCGGCAAACCAACGATTGCCGTTTGCGTGATTCCGCCCACGCTGTCAAGATTTGCTTTCGCATCCTCGATTTTCGCAATCATTTGCTTTCCTTTATCTTCGTTCAAAACGGGGAATTTTTCACAATCAAGACTTAAAACCTCGTTTTGTATATCGTTAAACTCGTTATCGCGCACTTTTGCACATTCGAGGATATGCGTGCCGATTGAAATTCCGAGCCCTTTCAAAGCATCTTTCAAGATTGCTCCCGTGGCGACTATACCTGCCGTAACGCGTCCCGAAAAATGTCCGCCCCCTCTATAATCTTCATATCCGCCGTACTTGCAAAACGCAGCGTAATCTGCGTGAGAGGGTCGTGCGATTCCGTACTCGTAAGCCTTGCTGTCAGTGTTTTCGTTGGGAATGAAAATGCAAATCGGAGTGCCCGTGGTCTTGCCGTTGAACACGCCCGAGAGGATTTGATACGCGTCTCTTTCTCGTCTTGCGGTGTCCGTTGACGTAGAGGGTGCGCGACGAGAAAGCGCGGTTTTTATGCTTGCGTCGTTTACGTCGAGTCCCGAACAAAGTCCGTCGAGAACAACACCCACGCCTGCGCCGTGGCTTTCGCCGAACACGGTGAGAGATATGCTTTGTCCAAACGTGTTTTTCATAAATTTTCCTCTCTTTCAAGAATTTCTTTTGCGGTCGTTTCCACAAATCTGAACGAACCCGGAGCGTCTACCACGACAGCGCAAATTTTGTCGCCTTCGGATTTTTTGTCGTGCGACATAAGCCTCAAAAGTTCCGCCTTATCGCAATTTGCGCTTGTTGGCAAATCGTATTTTTCAAGCACTTTGACAAGTCTTTGTCGCACTTTTTGAGAACACATCGGCAGCATACCTATGCCCACGCACTCGCCGTGAAGAAATTTTCCGCCCTGCGCGCTTTCGATTGCGTGTCCGAGGGTGTGTCCGAAGTTGAGCACTTTGCGAAGCCCTTGCTCTTTCGGGTCTTTCTCCACCACGTCGCGTTTTATGATGAGCGAACTTTGCACTATGCAAAGCAAATCCCTTTGCAAATCGTCGCTTTGCTCGATAAATTCAAACAGTTTTCCGTTTGACGTGAGAGCCATTTTTATACCCTCGACAAGCCCTGCGTGCAACTGTCTGTCGTCGAGAGTTTTGAGCGTATCGAGGTCGATAATCACTTTTGCAGGCTGATAAAAACTGCCGACGACGTTCTTTACTCCCTCGAAATCTATTGCGGTTTTTCCGCCTATGGACGAGTCGAGCTGGGACAAAAGCGTGGTGGGAATATTGTAAAAATCAACTCCGCGCATATAGCACGATGCGGCAAATCCCGCCAAATCCCCCACAACACCGCCGCCGAGTGCGACAACGCAGTCTTTGCGCGTAAAACCGTTTTGGAGCATTACGCTCAAAATATACTTGAAGTTGTCGAAATTTTTGCTCGCTTCGCCTTGTTTTAAGCGCACAGTTACGCACTTCTTGCACGCTTTTTCAACAACGAGGGCATACTCTTCCGGCACGCCGTCGTCGGTGAGAAGAAGCACTTTTCTGTCAAGGTCGAGCAATTGCCCGATGTTTTGGAGCAATCCTCTGTCAACGACTATATCATAGGGGCATTTTGCGTTGCGTTTCAAAATCATAATTACCTCACGTTGTCGGCAAAGTAGCTACCCACGAGTTTGAGTTTTGCACAGAGCGCGGAAAGCTCCTGAAGCATATCTCTGCCGTTTTCGGTGCGAACGTTGCCCTCCGCCTCGATATAGAAATAATAGTTCCATTGAAGATCTTTCATCGGGCGCGAGCGTAGAGTGCGCATGTTGAAGTTGTGCGCGCCGATGATGTTGAGCGCACTTGCAAGCGCGCCCGATTCGTTCTGCACGGTAAATGCCAAAATGAAGTTTTCGTCCTCTCTCTTGCCTATGGACACGGGTACGTTCTCCGCTCTTGAAAACGCCGCGAAACGAGTGGTGTTGTTTGGATTGTCGTTGACGTGCGATTGCACGATCGAAAGCGAGAAAATCCTTGCCGTTTCATCCGACGCAAGCGCGGCAACCGATGCGTCTTGCGCCTCTGCAACGTATTTTGCGGCAAGTGCCGTGTTTGAATACGCTCTTGTTTCAAATTCGTGTTTTTTGATATACTCTTCGCATTGCGCAAGCGCTTGCGGATGGCTCAAAACGGTTTTTATATCCTCGATTTGCGCCCCTTCTTTTGCGATGAGATTGTGCGCGATCGCAACGTCGACGACTTGGTTGACGTGAAGGTCGCCCGAAAAAATCAAATCCATCACTTCGCCCACTTCGCCGGCATAGCTGTTTTCGAGCGGAAGCACAGAGCAATCGCAATCTCCTTTTTGCGTGGCGTCGTACGCGTCCTGAAAGTTTGAAAAAGCGATATATTCGGCGTCGGGATACATCCTTTTTGCCGCAATGTGTGCAAACGCGCCTTCCGTTCCGCAATACGCAACTCTCATTTTGCGCATAAACGACGCTTGATAGTGACAAGACACGTCCATAGTCGAGCGAATAAAGTCCTTGTAATAGGGCACGAGTGCGGGATTTTGAATGAGTTTTGCGTTGTTTGCGACAACTTGTTCTTCCCTCTCGCTGTCGCGCACGCTCAATCCGTTTTCCTTTTTGTAGAGAGCGATTTGCTCGCACGCTTGCATGCGTTGTTCAAACAGGCGCGCCATTTGCTCGTCCACTTCGTTGATGATTTTTCTCGATTCTTTGATGTCTTGCATAACTACCTCTTTGCATCCATTATAATCAATTATGATTATAAATCCACCTATTTTTTTGCAATACGTCCGATTTTTCAAATATTTTGAGCGAATTTTTTGAAAAAACAATCACATTTGTCCAAAATTCACTCAATCGTCAAAAAAAGCGACTCCGCAAAGGAATCGCTTTTTTCCGTATATCCGAAATATCAGCCGTCAGCGTCCTTTGCCAAAAGTATCCCTACCGCTAAAATAATAATAGTAGTATCCGCCCTCGAAAAATCGAGAAGCGCGCGCAAAAGAAACTGCCGAGAAAGCAGAAGAGAAAGAATTTGATTTGTCAAAAACGACTTTTTTGTTCATATTTCGATTCTGCCTCCTGTTTGATGAGAAAACTATAAGCCCGAAACCCCGTTTTGTCAAGAGAAATATGACGCTACAAAATTCTCTTGCCCTCGTGTTGTTAAAAAAGCACCCTTTGACAATCAAATCAAGGGGTGCTTTAAACGCTATTCTCAAAAAACCGATTTAAATATTACAGCAACGACACGGCGTCGGTAATGGTCTTTTCCAACGCTTCGCGACCGTACTTGTCAACTTCTGCCTTGTTTTTCTCGCCGTGGGTAAGACAGCCGGCACCACCGATGCAACCGCCGGTGCACGCCATACCTTCGATGAAGTTGACGTCGGAGAGGTTTTTGCTCTTTTTGAGGAGTGCGATGCGGCACTCGTCGATGCCGTCGCAAGCGCAACCTTTGAGGTCGAAATCGATGTTTTGCTCTTTGAGAGATTGTTTGATTGAGTCGCTGAGTCCTCCGCAACGAGCAAAGATGCGTCCGAAATAGGAGGCATTGTCGAGAACGCCTTCGGCAAGGGACGTGATTTCCATATCCTTGCTGTCAAAGAGGGCTTGAAGCTCCTCGAACGTGAGGACGGAATCGACGTACGGCTTGACTTTTTCGTCCAAAATCTCGGCTTTTTTGGCGGTGCAAGGCCCGATGAACACAACTTTTGCGCCGGGCGTAGTGTCCTTGATATACTTGGAAATCATTGCCATCGGCGAAAGGTTGTGGGATATATGTTCCACCATTTGAGGGAAATTCTTTTTGATATAGGATACGAACGCAGGACAGCAGGAGCTTGTAAGGAATCCTTTTTCGGCAAGCTCTCTTGCCTCGGAAAGAAGCACCATATCTGCGCCGAGAGCCGCTTCGACCACCGTATGGAATCCCAAAACTTTCAAGCCGGTGATGACCTGTCCGAGTTTTGCGTAAGTAAACTGACTGGAAATAGACGGAGCAACCACCGCATAGAGCTTGTATTTTGTGTTGTTTTCGCTCTTTTTGATGAGGTCGATAACGTCGAGAATGTATGACTTGTCCGAGATTGCTCCCCACGGGCATTGATATACGCATGCGCCGCACTCTATACACTTGGAATTGTCGATTTTTGCCGCGCGGTTTTCGTCCATGGTGATAGCCTTGACCTTGCAAGCCATTTCGCAGGGACGTTTATGGTTGGTGATTGCGCTGTACGGGCAAACTTTTGCGCATGCGCCACACTCTTTGCACTTGGACTTGTCGATATGCGCAACATGCTGACTGTCAAACGTGATTGCGCCGAACTTGCACACGTCTTCGCAGCGATGCATAAGACAGCCTCGGCATGCGCCCGTGACTTCATAGCCGCCCATCGGACACTCGTCGCAAGCAATATCGATGACTTCGATGACGTTGGGATTGTCCTTGTGTCCGCCCATTGCAAGTTTGACGCGTTCGCCCAAAATCGCGCGTTCTTTGTACACGCAACAACGCATCGTCGGCACTTTGCCGGGAACGATACGCTTGGGGATGTCGATGGCGTTGGTGTCGAGCGTACCCGCCCACGCCTCTCTTGCGACCTCGCGCAGAACTTTGTATTTGAGATGTTGAACTTTTGTATCGAATATTCTCATCTTTGTCCTCTTAAAATTATTGTACGCTTGCGACATTATACACTAAAACGTCTTGTGCGCAATAAAATTTTGTTTCGTTTTGAGAAAAATATTTATATTTTTCGCGCCTTATCAGAAGTATGACACTTTGACTTTTTTGCCCATTTTTACTAGGCAATCGGAAAGTTCGGTGACCAAATTCATTTTTATGCTGAAATTTATGGGCAAATCAGGGTTTTGGTGGGCGGGGTTTATTGCTCTGCCGACAAAGAAATTGATGTCGGTTGCCTCCTCGAAAAGAAGCCTTGCCATAAGCGACGCACCGTCGCGCTTGAAACTCCATTGCTCGTAACTTTCGTTGTCTTTGAGGTAGTCTTTGGCGTAAGTCAGCACCTTGTTCATCGTTATGACGCCCTCGGTGACGAGGTCTACGCCCTCGATTTCGGATATAGGCGGAACGTCGCTCGCCTCGAAATTGAGCGTTGTACGCACGGTTTTCCCGAGATATTTTGCCGCAATTGACGACGTAGTGCCGCCGCAAACGATATGTTTGCCCTCTTTCGAGAAGAAGAGCGACATCATTCTGTCGCAATCGTCGCGATTGGACGGCGGCCCGAAAAGGATGTTCATAGGCTCGCGTCTTTTTATCTTTATCACGCAAGCGGTGGCGTCGTCGCCGGGTTTTTCGCCGTAGAGTTTGTTGCACTCGTCAACGAGTATGGTGGACATGGTTTTTGCGGTGTAGCCCACAAAACTTATGCTCTCCAAAAACGATATTATATCCTCCCTCTTCCAGCCGAAGTTGTAGGAAAGTCCGAGTCCCGCATGCGGACAACCGTCGCTCATAAGCACGAAAATGTCGTTTTCGCACAAGTCGAGGGTTGATTTGTAAATCTTCTTTCCGCCTATCACCATTTCAGTTTTGGGAAAATCATAGTTTTGTCCGTCGCGCAAAAGAATTACGCCCGGATTGTCGTATTGAATTATGTCCGCCTGACGATTTTCGACAAGGTGGAGGATTGTAAACGTCGAATAGGCAACGCCTCTTACGGAGCATATGGGCAAAGTTGCGGCAATTGTTTCAACGCAGTCTTCCAGAGTCAAGCCTTCCGACATCATGGTGGAAATGATTTTGCTCGTAAGCGTTGAGAGTATGCTCGCCTTAACGCCGCTGCCGAGTCCGTCCGCAAGCACGACAACCGTGGAGTTTTCACCCTGCTGAACGACGTCTACGTGGTCGCCGCACAGTTGTTCTCCGACATGATTTATGCTTTTGTAGCCGATATCGGCGCAAAGATCATTCATCTTTTATGGACTCCTTGAGTTTTGTAAGCGCGATTTTTGTTTCCGCCGCCGTTTCGCCGAGCAAAGACGCGATTTCCTGAACTATGCGCATTTGCTTGTCCACGACTTTGTCTGCCGTTTCGATTGTTTGCTTTGAAATACTCTCTTTCTTTTCTCTCTCTTTTTCCTCGTCGGTGATGTCGCGCATGATACCGATAAAGAGGTGATTGTCGGTGTCGTAAACTACGGTAAGTTCGACGTATCTTTTATATTCCGCAAGATAAACCCTGCGATTGTGCACGTTAAACTTCTTTTTCTGCACTTCGTAGAAAACAGCGGGGTCCATAATACGCACCACTTGTTCGCCCAGAACGTCGCTTGCGGAACGAATGTGCATGATGTCCATGGCGGCTTCGTTGATCTGCTGCACTTCGAATGCGTCGTTGAGCACGATGATGCCGTTCGGAGTATTGTTGACGATTCTGTCCGAAAAGCCCTCCGCTTTCTTTTGGAGATACGGCAAGCACATGGACGCTTCGGCTTTGCCTTGACAAATCGCTATCGCTTTTTCGCGGCAAGTGTTGTAGCCGCAGCTGCCGCAATTTAGTTCGTCGCGCTTGCTCATCTTGCCCATCTGGCGAAGAGCGGCATTGATTTCATACTCGCTCGGCATCTTGTTTTCACGCTCGATGAGCGAGAAGTGTTTTCTCAAATCGTTGCTGTCGGGTTGCTCGACGACAAAATCTTTGTCGCCTGCGTACTCCGCAACCGCAATGTATTCTCTCACGGGCGACGGATGATATTTTTCCATAACCGGTCCGCCAACGCAGCTTCCCACGCACGAGGACATCTCGATAAACGCATGATGAATGTTGCCGTTTTCGATGTCTTTAAGCGCGGATATGCAGTTTTCTATGCCGTCGATCGCCATATATCGATAGCCGGGAGCGTCAAGGTTCATGGTTTTCAAAATACCGCCCGTGGTCGGGAAAAATCTCGCTCTGCTCTCTTGTTGCGAATCCATTTCTTTTTCAAGAACGACGCCTTCGTGATTGAGCCATTCGGTGAGTTCCTCGTAGGTCAAAACGGCGTCGACGATTCCGTCGTAGTGGGCCGCCTCGTCCTTTTTTGCGACGCAAGGACCGATAAACACGGTTTTTGCACCCGGATGACGGCGTTTCAAATCCGCACAATGCGCTTGCATAGGCGAAAGTACGTCGGCAAGATACGGAAGCTCTTTGGGGAAATACTTTTGTATGAGCAAATTGACGGAGTGGCAGCAAGAGGATATGACGATATCTCTCTTTTCTTCTCTCAAAAGTCTGTCGTACTCGTTTTTGACGACGGTTGCGCCCAACGCGGTTTCCTCGACGTCCGCAAAACCGAGCTTTTTGAGCGCGGTGCGCATGGCGTTGATGCCCACTCCCTCATAGTTTGCGATGAAGGACGGCGCAAGCGACACGTAAACGGGATAGGACTGCAAAAGCACTCTGACTTTTTCGGTTTCGTTGACGATTTCCTTTGCGTTTTGAGGACACACGACGAAGCAGTGTCCGCACAAAATGCACTCGTCGCCGATAATGTGCGCCTGATTGCCCGAAAAGCGTATGGCTTTTACGGGGCAATGGCGTATGCACTTATAGCAGTTTTTGCAGTTTGATTTTTTGAGAGTTAAACAATCCATATTTCCTCTTTATTTTTCCGTGCGTATTTACGCCTCGACGAGAGGCAAAACTTTCGTTTGGAAAAATTCCTTGAAGTTGTCCTTGGTTATACCGGGATAAACGTCGTCGTTGACGGCAACGGTTACGCCCTCTCTGTTACACTTGCCAAAACAAAAACTTCCCGAAAGCACTATTTCGCCTTCGAGATGTCTTTGTTCGATCTCGCTTCGAAGCATATCGACTATCTCCTGCGAGCCTTTAAGATGGCAAGAACTGCCAACGCAAATTCTGATGATTATCATTTATTTTACCTTTGCAAGAATCTCCTTTTTGAAGAATTCGTCGGTAGTTTCGGGCGTGAGCGAGAAGAACGCGTCGTCAACCGTAACGCACACTCCTTGTTGGCACTTTCCCATGCAGAACGTGCCGCCGAGTTCCACTTGTTCTTTGAGGTTGTTCTTGGCAATGAGATATTGAAGTTGCTCTACGACTTGTCTTGATCCTTTGATATGGCAGGAACTGCCGATACACACTGTGACTTTCATATTTTTCCCTCTCATTATTGAAATTCCGCAACGTCGATCCACGACATAAGGAATTCTCTTTCTTTTTCATGCCCTTTGACAGATTGCGAAGCCGCAACGATAGGCATCCATTTTTGCACGTATCTCTTGTCCGTTCCGCTCTTTTGGCAGAAGAGGTCGAGATATTTTTCCGCGCCTTCGATATCGCCCGCAAGCCAGAAAAGCATATACGTTCTTGCAACGTCCGCCGAAGCGTTGCCTTGCGTTGCGTGCGACCAGTCGATGAAGTACGGCGTGCCGTCCTCTTTCACGATGATGTTGGACGGGTTGAAATCGCCGTGGCAGAGCTTGTTGTGTTTGGGCATACCCTCAAGCCTTGTGTGCAATTCATATTTTATACTTTCGTCAAGATTAGTCAAGTCGATTTTTCTGTTCATCTTGTCGCGAAGTTTGGTGAGCAAGGGGCACTTTTTGGATTGAACCTCGATTTGCCAATCGACGAATTTTTCGAGATATTCGTCTTTTTTGTCGGGGTTTTCTTCCATAAGTCTTGCAAGCGTTTTGCCCGGGACGTACTCGGACACGATTGCCCACTTGCCGTCGATTTTGGTCACTTCGACGATTTTGGGCACGTTGAGTCCCGTTTCTTCCACTCTTGCTTGGTTGAGAGCTTCGTTGAGAACGTCCACCTTGGAGAAATCGTCGTCGAAAACTTTGACGCAATATTCTCCGTCGCGATAGACTGTTTTGTTTGTTCTCACGGCAATGATTCTGTCAAGATTCATATTTTCCTCCTATTAAACCTCGGTGTGTTTGCCATAGTATGCGTTGAGATACATTTGCTTGATTTCGCTCATGAGCGGATATCTCGGATTTGCGCCCGTGCATTGATCGTCAAACGCTTGTTCGACCATATCGTCAAGGCGATCGAGGAAATCTTTTTCGTCGGGGACGTAATCCTTGATTGTCGGCTTGATTCCGACTCTTGCTTTGAGTTCGTCGATAGCTTTGATGAGGTTGTTGAGTTTTTCTTTGTCGTTTTTACCCTTGATTCCGAGATAGTCGGCAACTTCTGCGTATCTTTCGAGTGTGTGCGGATATGCGTATTGCGGGAACGTACCCATCTTCGTAGGCGTTTCGCTTGCGTTGAAGCGGAGCACTTCGTCGATCATGAGCGCGTTTGCAACGCCGTGGGGCAAGTGATGGAACGCACCGAGTTTGTGCGCCATGGAGTGACATACTCCGAGGAATGCGTTTGCAAACGCCATACCTGCCATAGTTGCGGCATTTGCCATCTTCTCTCTTGCGACGGGGTCGTTCGGGCCGTTGTCGTAAGCTCTGGGCAAGAACTCGAAAATCATCTTCAACGAACGGAGCGCGAGCGAATCGGTATAATCGGTTGCAAGCATTGCAGCGTATGCTTCGAGTGCGTGCGTCACGGCGTCGATACCGCTCGCCGCAGTGAGTCCCTTTGGCGCGCTCATATGGAAGTCCGCGTCGATGATTGCCATATTCGGCAAAAGTTCATAGTCCGCAAGCGGATATTTCACGCCCGTCTTTTCGTCGGTGATAACCGCAAACGGAGTGACTTCGGAACCTGTGCCCGCAGAGGTCGGAATTGCGATAAAGTATGCCTTTTCGCCCATCTTGGGGAAAGTATACACTCTCTTTCTGATGTCCATAAAGCGCATCGCCATGTCCATAAAGTCGACTTCGGGATGCTCGTACATCACCCACATAATCTTGCCTGCGTCCATTGCGGAGCCGCCGCCGAGCGCGATGATGCAATCGGGTTTGAACGCCGCCATTTGCGCCGCGCCTTCTTTTGCGCACGCGAGCGTCGGGTCGGGAGCAACGTCAAAGAACGTGGTGTGTTGAATGCCCATTTCGTCGAGTTTGTCGGTGATGGGCTTGGTGTATCCGTTGTTATACAAGAAACTGTCTGTGACGATAAACGCCTTCTTTTTGCCCATGACGTGTTTGAGTTCGTCAAGAGCGACGGGCAGGCAACCCTTCTTCATATAGACCTTTTGAGGCACTCTGAACCAAAGCATGTTTTCTCTCCTTTGCGCAACCGTTTTGATGTTGATAAGGTGCTTGACTCCGACGTTTTCGGACACGGAGTTTCCGCCCCAGCTTCCGCAACCGAGCGTGAGGGACGGGCGGAGTTTGAAGTTGTACAAGTCGCCGATACCGCCCTGCGAAGAGGGAGTGTTGACCAAGATACGGCAAGTCTTCATTCTTGAGGCAAACTCGTCGAGTTTTGCTCTTTGAGTCACTGCGTCGAGATAAATGGAGGACGTATGTCCGTATCCGCCGTCTGCGACAAGACGTTCTGCTTTGTCAAATGCGTCGCCAATATCTTTTGCTCTGTACATTGCAAGTACGGGAGAGAGTTTTTCGTGTGCGAATTCTTCGCTTAAATCCACGCTTTCCACTTCACCGATAAGGATTTTTGTGGATTCGGGAACATCAAAGCCCGCAAGTTTTGCGATAGTAACCGGCTTTTGTCCGACGATTTTTGCATTGAGCGCACCGTTGATGAGAATGGTTTTTCTTACCTTTTCCGTTTGCTCTTCGTCGAGGAAGTAGCAACCTCTGTCCTTAAACTCTTTCTTTGCTTGCTCGTACACTTTGTCCAAAACGATGACGGATTGTTCGCTTGCGCAAATCATGCCGTTGTCAAACGTCTTGGAATGAATGATGGAGTTGACAGCAAGCGTTACGTCTGCTGTGTCGTCGATGATTGCGGGAGTGTTGCCTGCGCCGACGCCGATTGCCGGCTTGCCGCTGGAATATGCAGCTTTGACCATACCCGGACCGCCGGTTGCCAAAATGACGTCTGCCTCTTTCATGATGAGGTTGGTCATTTCGAGGCTGGGGCAATCAATCCAATCGATGATGCCTTCGGGTGCGCCCGCTTCAACCGCCGCGTCAAGCACGACTTTTGCCGCCGCTATCGTGGATTTTTTCGCTCTGGGGTGAGGGCTGATGATGATGCCGTTTCTCGTTTTGAGCGAAATAAGCGTTTTGAATATTGCGGTGGACGTGGGGTTTGTGGTGGGGATAACCGCAGCCACAAGTCCGATAGGCTCGGCAATCTTGATTGTGCCGTATGCCTTGTCCTCGTCGATAATTCCGCAGGTTTTGGTGTCCTTGTATGCGTTGTAGATATACTCGGACGCATAGTGGTTTTTGATGACTTTGTCCTCAACGATGCCCATGCCGGTTTCTTCAACCGCGAGTTTTGCAAGAGGTATTCTCATCTTGTTTGCCGCGACTGCCGCCGCAAAAAAGATTTTGTCCACTTGCTCTTGCGTGTAGGTTGCAAATTCCTTTTGAGCCTTACGGACATGCGCAATGGCCTCTTCGAGTCTTTCTACGCTGTCGATAACGTTTCTTGCTTCCATGCTTGCTTCTCCTATAACGATTTTACAAATTTTTTAAGTTATCTTTCGTATGTAAAACTATTTCGATAACTATTTATCGATATAATTGTATCTAAACAAGCGCATACTGTCAAGCATATTTTCGTTGTATATCAATATTTTTTTATCAATAAAATCGACACTTCGCCGTTTGTGTATCGTTTATTGTTTCGGGCAAGAAAAACCGCTTAATTCAACTTCCATTTTCTGTCCGTTCCGCGTGCGATATGACCTTTTCCGCTCTCGAATTTGGGGTTGGCTTCAAGAGCCGCGGCAACTTGGTCGTAGTCGATATAATATTCTGTTGCGTAATTCGCGAGAACGTCTTTTGCATAAGTCGGCGTAATCGTAAATTCGCCCTCTTTCGAAATCGTAACGCAAGTGCCTCCTCTTTGGTCGCCGTAATCGTCCACCCTTTCAAAGCTCACGCCTGCCCAGTTTGCGTAATCCGTCGGGCCGTTGCCGTGCTCGTCGTGCGTCGTGCGGTAGTTGTGCGAATAACCCGAGTGTTGTCCGAAAGTCAGGCGCACGCCCTCGTAGTTGACGGAAAAATCGTTGTCGTGATGATGGCACATAAATATTGCCGTGGTGCTGCCGAGTGCTTTCACCACAGGGAAAATTCTGTCCTCTTCGGGCAAATCCCCGTATTTTTTGGAGTAGTTACCCTCGAAATAATGCCCGTAAAAATAATCTTCGGTGGGATTGCCGTCATTCCACGCTTTCGTCCACGCGTCTTTAAATTCGGGTATGCCGACGTGATTGAAAATCATGCTTTTGACGACGTTTTCTCCCCTGTCCGTGCCGAGTTCTTTGTCGGAGATTGCGTTTACGGTGTTGCGATACCACTCAACCTGATTTGCCGTCGGCGTGTAGTTGTACACCTTGCTTTCGTTGAACGTGCAGTCGAAAAGGCAGAGCGTATAAATAAGTTCGCCCGCGTGCGTGCGCACGTTGACGAAATGGTTTCCGTCGCCGTCAAGACACGCCGTATCCGAATTCATAAGGCAATGCGGATATTTTTCGTCAAGATACGCAATAAGTTTTGCTTTTGAACTCTGTCTGTTCGCAGTGTCGACATCGGCAGAATCGACAGTCCATTTCAAATCGCAATCGTGATTGCCGAAAGCAAACGTCCACGGCGTTTTCAGCTCCTCGAAAATCTCGGCGTATCTGTCAAAGTACGGCGTTGAGGATTTCAAGGGCATATCGTTCATCACGAGGTCGCCGTTGATTATCACCAGATCGGGATCGGTCGCCGTCACAAAATCTTTGACGAACGAATACGTCTTGTCGTTGCCGGGGCTTCCCACAACCTTGTACTTTTCGTACACGTCCACTTGCGGATCGGACAGCACCATGATTTTTATATCTCTGTCGTCGGGGGCGTACACCGTGGCATATCCGTCCTCGCTTTGACTTGCTTTGACAAACGTAACGGCAGTATCGTTGCTCTTGTCGCCGCAAGCAACCAAAATCGCGCATGCCGTCATCAAAACGACAAGCGTCAAAAGTACTGTCAAAATCTTTTTGAAATTTCTCATAATCTTCCTATTCGAGCGGATATCCGCTCAAAACCTTTATTTTTCAATCTTGTCGCGCACGCTTTGAACTTTCAGCAAGAAACTCAACACGTGTCTTGCGGTGCGTTGCAGTTCGGAGCGTTTTAGCCCTCCGTTGTTCAGAGATTTGAGGGTTGAGCCGTCATACTTGCCACGCACTCTGGAGCCGCCCGGCATAAGCACGTCAACGCCGGCACGCACTCTGTACGCATTGTCGTCGACGCCCTTGAAAAGCGGATTTTTCGCCTTTTTCGTCCACCAATCCGTCATCACAACGTTTTCATATCCCCACTCTCTGCGCAAAATCGTGGTGACGAGATCGTAGTTGTGATATGAGTACACGCCGTTTATCTTGTTGTACGACGTCATAACCGCAAGCGGATTCCCTTCTTTGACGGCGATTTCAAAGCCTTTGAGATATATTTCTCTCAACGCTCTTTCGCTCAATCTGCTGTCGTTTATATAGCGATATTTTTCCTGATTGTTGCAAGCAAAGTGCTTTACGCAACTTGCCACGCCCTCTTTTTGTATGCCCCTCACGACCGCGCTTGCCGTCTTGCCCGTCAGATACGGGTCTTCCGAATAGTATTCGAAATTGCGACCGCAAAGCGGATTTCTGTGTATGTTCATTCCCGGCGCGAGAAGCACGTCCGAACCTTTTTCCACCATCTCCGAGCTTACGCATGAGTAAAGCTCTTCGGCAAGTTTTTCGTTCCAGGACGACGCTATACACGTGCCGCACGGCAGCAGACTTGCCTTTTGGCAAAGCCTTATTCCGCTTGGGCCGTCTGTGGTGATTGCGCTCGGCACGCCCTTTGCTCGCAAGCTCTCGCTTATTCCTCCGAATGCGCCTGCGTTGCCCTTTGCGCCCAGAGGACTGTTCATGCGCAAATCGCCGTGACAAAGCATTTCCAGTTCCTCGTCCGAAAGCGTGGATATAAATTCGTCTATCGTCGCAACACCGTCTTTAACATCGCAAAACGACACTTTTAAGTCCTTGTTTTGCGCAATCTCGGTCGGCATATTCTGTTCTATGCGTTCTTTGAGATAGCCGCTTTGCGCCTTGGCGACACAGTTTTTCCAACCGTAATTTTCAAGCGTGTATTCAAGATTGTGCATAAATCGCTCGACTTCGTCGTCAGTGAGTCCGTCCATCTTTTGTTTGAACTCGGCAAAAGTTTCTTTACCCGAAAATTGCGACAAATCCGCGCAAAGCGAGTTTGCCGAATCGTATCTCGACAGAACGGACAAATCCTTTTGCGGCGAACAAGCCGTGTGGCACTCGCTCGTTATTTTCTTGTCGAAACGCACGCTACCCACGCTCGTTGAGTCCCTCACGTTTTCGCCTACGAAAAACTCGTAATCGCCGTATTCGAGCACCCAGCACGCTTTATATCCGGTTGCGCCTTCCTCGTCGTAACTCGAAAGCTCGTATTCGCTTATATCGAAAACGCGCTGCTGCTCTTCACCGCTTTCAAGCTCGTCGGTCTTGAAATACGCAACGAGTTCTCTTGCAGGCTTCGGCAACATTCCGTCCGCTTTTTTGACGTACACCTGCGCAACGGTTTTGCCCTTGCGCTCGCCCATATTTTTGACTTTTACTCGAACTTTCACACCGTTCTCTTTTTTTTCGACGCTTGCGGACACGTCAAACGAGGTGTAAGACAGTCCGAAGCCGAACGGATACAGCACTTCTTCCTTTGCAAAGGTTTCGAAATAGCGATAACCGACAAACACGTCTTCCCGATATACGTTGTAGTACTTGAATCCAAACTCTTGCGACGGGTACAAGTCGTAATCGACCGCTATCGTGTCGGTGAGTCTGCCCGACGGATTGACCTTGCCCGACAGCACGTTGCAAAGGGCGCGTCCGCTTTCCATACCGCCTTGCCATGCAAGCACGATTGCGCTGATTCTGTCGCCAAATTCATCGATTTCTTCAAAGTCTATTACGTTGCCGACGTCGAGAACGAGCACCGTCTTTTCAAATACGGCGGTGACTTTGTCAATGAGTTGCAACTCGTCGGAAGTGAGATAAAAACTTCCGTCTTTGAGTTTTTGCTCTCTGTCCTCGCCTGACGCGCGCCCTATGACGACAAACGCCACGTTTGAGCTTTCTCTTGCCTTTCTGACAAAATCGAGCGTGACGGGCATCTCCTTGAAACTATACGGCCAATGTCCCCAAAATCCTTCGTCGGGAACGTGCTTTGCGCACCAATCCTCGTAAACCGACATTACATCCCCGTTGATTTTTATCTCGTTTTGATTTTTCAAAGCGGTTGCAAAAGACGTTTTGTAGGGGGCTTTCACGTCGCCGCCCGAGCCGTATCCCACGCAAAACCAATTGATTTGCGTGCGTCCGAAAACCGCAATTTCGTCGTCGGCTTTTATGGGCAAAACTCCGTCGTTTTTCAACAGAACGACGCCCTCTTCCGCCATAGCGCAACACGCCTCGCGCATACGCCGCGAAGTTACGCCCGTTTTATTTCCGTTGTCCTCGCCCGTCTTTTGCGCCGTGGGCGAAAACAAATTGACAATTTTTGAAATTAAACTCATTTCAAACCTCTTATGCCTTTATAAAACTATTTTATAAAATAAAATACAAAATGTCCATACCCAAAACCGCACTTTCGCAACAATTCTTTTTCGTTCAAACAATAAAACCGCCGTTTTGTTTTTATGTTGCGAACTAAACAAAACGGCTGAACTTCGGATTGCGTTTACGATTCGGAGCTGACGGATATCGATACGGTTATTACTCCGACTTTTATTAAAATGTGTCATTGAGATAAGAACGATAACGAGTTGCATGACCGATAATCCTAAGTTACCAGACGTAAATGAATTGGCGGGAGAGCAACTCTGCCGCAGTTATTCGCTCAATAATGCGCTTGTAAAGAGTGCTTCAAACAGATGAAGAACAAAGCAACACCCGTCCGAAACAAAACCCAACGTACACATAGTACGTGATTTTGGAGCGGACGGGTGTTGACGCAGTTATTCGCTATTTGGTGCACTTTAATCGAGAGGGGCGCCGCAAGAAGAACAGGTACTCGCACTCGACACGTTCTTTTTGCCGCAATACTTACACTTGACGTAAGTGACTTTTGCATTGTCGGTGAAAGCGACGTCCGGCTTTTTGTCGGATACAATTTGTTGAAGCAGTTGCTCGACGGAAGCGGGATTTTCAAGATCTTCGAGGACGGTTGCCTTACCGGTTGAGGTGATGTAAATATCTCCGACTTTTGCCGCCTTGTCGATAAGGCCGTAGCGCAAATTGACGGCGACGACGTCTTTATAATCTATGCTTTTGAAGTCAACGGCAACCGCGCCTTTGCGCACGATTATGCGCTTGTCGGTAAAAGCGTATTCGATGTTTTTGTGGCGTTTGCTTGCGGTGACGCATCTATAAATCCATATCCACACGGGCATGAGGTGGAATACGAAAAACACGCACAAAAATACGATTGCCGGCAGAGGGATCATATCTGCGGTTCTTGTAAGCATAACGATAAAAAACGTGTCGAACACAATCCACAAAAGCGCGACGGGAAGCATCTTCAACACATTGTTGAGCACAAACGCTTTCTTTTGCGGTTTGCCGCTCCAAAGGACTTGTTCTCCGTCTAAGAGCGCGCTTTGAATTGACTTCGGCTCGTCTTGATTTTTGCCGTTTTGAAAATAGTTTTCGTCGTATCTCATATACACTCCTCGTTTTTATTATAACAAATCTTTTTGCAATTTTCAACACAATTTGTGCCGCACAAAATACAATCGCCCGCAACAAGCGAGCGATTTGGATATTTTGCATAATCGATATTTTATTGTAGTATTTTTGCAATATAAACTGTTAGTTTTGGATTTATCTGCAATTCTTCACTCTTCCGAGCGTGGTGTTGTCTTTTGTTCTCGATCTCAAACTTTCAACGGGCGATGGAGAGTTTTCATAGCGATAGTCCTTACCCTCCTTGTCGATATGCGCGTCGATGACGCTGTGGCTCGGCGTCATCTTTTCGTTTGCGTTGACAATCTTTTGATAGGTGAAAAACTCCGCATTGTCGTCAAGGTCGTTGATTGAAACGTAGCCCTCTCTGTGCGCCGTGTTGCACACCGTATTCGCAATGACGTCGCGCACGTAATTCTTTGTGGATTTAAACGCAAGAAGTTCGGGGAAATTGCCGTCGGGGATAACCTCTTGCCAATTCTTTTTCCCGTACTTTTCAAGACACTCGCAAGCCTTGTGCAAGTGCGTGATTTCTTGCAATAGGCACATCTCCCAAATCTTTTTGACGTGCTTGTCGGTTTCGTCCTTAAAACAAGAATAATAGACGTAGCACTCGGTGTACTCGTGGCATAGCCACCCTTCAAGCCAACTTTGTTTTACGTCCATAAGCGAGCCGTATTGCGACACGTGCTGTTCCTCAACCATTGCGATTTCCTGATACAACCGTCTGCCGAGGTCGGTTTCGTAAAATCCGCACTGGTTCATATAGTAGTTCATCGTTTGTTGCTCCGCCGCCGTGATAATTGCAACGTCGAGCTTCGTCACCGGGCTTGCCTTTTTGAAATCGACGGGCTTTTTCACCTCGTCTTTCGGATAGCGATGATGAGTTATCGTGGGGCGCGCAGGCATGATTTCGGTGAGTTCTCCGACAAGGTTTTCCGCATGCACGCCATGCTCCATATCCAGCAAATCGGCATATCTGTAAAGGTGGTCGAAATCCTCCAAAAGCGCGAAATCGAGAGCGGCTTTCACTCTTTTATCCGGCTCGCGCATGGCAAGCATTGCGGTGAGCTCGACGGCAAGTTGCTCGTATCCTATGGTGGTTTCCAGCACGGTTTCGTCCTTAGGCTTTAAACACGCGCCGATTTTTTGTTGCGCTTGCTCGCTTTTTCTGATCAGCGCAAGTTCTCTTCTCAAATCGTTGTTTGTGCAATGGCGAAAAAATTGATGCGAAAACCACACCGCTTCGTACTCCGCTCCGTTTGTCAGTATGCAACGAAGTTTGGTAAACGGACTTACATCGTTTTTGGAATAGCTTTGCGGATACATCGTTTTCCAATCGCAAAACAGTTTTTCGATATTTTCGGGTTTTTGCTCGAACGGATTGAATGACATAATGATATCTCCTTTTTTTGATTTGATTATTGTTGCCAATTCTTCAAAAATCATAACTTCGACGTTTTCAACGCAATTTCGACGCACTTTCAAAAGCCCGAAACAGCCCTGCTGCCGATTTTTGTTGACAACAACGTGATGAAATATGATACGTTTTGTCTAAATAGTAGCATTTTATAAAAAATATCGTACGATTGTGCAAAAAAATCGTGCAGGCATCTTGCAAGCCAAAAACTATTGTGTTACAATTTGAATACTATACTAAGGGAGAAAAAAAATGAGCAATTTACCCGACTACATCAGTTCGACGCGTATGCCTGCCCCCACCCCCGATTCTATCGTGGAAAACGGAAAAGTGCATTTCGGCACTTTCGACGCGCCTTTCAAAAATCTCAATCTTCTTGACGCAGTGAAACCGTGCGGAAACAAAATGCCCGATTTTATGAAGCCGTCAAGACTTGTCGAATGGGAGGCGTTTGAAGTTCATATGGACGAAGGCGCGCTCATCAGTGCGGTGTACAGCACCGGTCCGATGGGCTTCTCCATCTTCGTTTGGTACGACAAAAAGGAAAACAAAATTTACAGCTGGCGAAATCTCGTCCCCAAGAAAAAGGCGCACGTGGCATCTCAACTCGTGGACGACTGTTGCTATTGCAAGACGAAAACCAGCGAGTATAAAATCGAAAACGATTTCCTCAACGGCAAAGCGCGCGCAAAAGGTTTTACGAAAGGCAAAAACGGCGAATTTACAATCGATATTCGCTTTGAACGTATTTCCCCTCTTGCCAACGGGGTTATGCCCCTTGCAAGAAACAAGGACGGCTCGTTCAGAAACGCTTTGTACAGCGAAAAGGATTTCTTCAAGGCAAGCGGCACGATAACCCTCAACGGCAAAGTGTACACCACAAACGAACGCTCCGTTGGTATCATCGACGACCACAAAGGCTATTATCCTTTCAACGCACACTACGATTGGCTCACCACAATGGGACAAATCGATGACAACGGTCAAAAGAGATACTTTGCGTTCAACCTCACTCGCAATCAATCCGTCGACCAACACCAATACAACGAAAACGTCATTTGGGTTGACAACGAGTCCTTCCCCATGCCACCCGTCGTATTCACTCACGAGAAAGGCAAGAAAAAAGCAAAAACGTGGTATATCAAGGACGAAGCGGGCAAAGGCATCGTTGACATAAAGTTCGAGATCGATCAAGTGTTCTATATGCCCATTCCCTTGCTTTGCTACTATGCGCTTCCCTACGGCAAGATCAGCGGCTACGTCACCGACACCAACGGCAAAAAGTACGTCGTCGACGGCATGATCGGCATCGGAGAAGATAAGACGACACACATGTAAAAAACAAGGCAATTTGACGGAAGACGCGCAATTTTGTGCGTCTTCCTTTTGTTTGCCTTGTTTTTTACATTCCTACCGCGCAGAGAATTTGTGCTATCAGTTCATACACGGACAAAAACTCCCGCCGCAGTTCCGCCAAATTATCTGCTTGCTGTTTTGCGTGCTTTGCACGCAAGCGGATAAACGAACACTCATTCAGGGCGTTCTTATACACGGTATTTGCTCATTCGAAGACGGAATTGGAGTCGCAAGGCGACGACCGTAGCGAACACCGAGCTTGACGGTTGTACCGTCCGACTGCGCCATGTTGTTGCGTAGCCGGCGCATAAAGGACGGTGGCATAATAAGTGAATTGTCCCTATCTATGCTAGCGTTGAGTGTTGTCCCCCGCTACGCGGTCGCCGTGGGTTCCCTTTTAAGGGGGAACGGCGAGGGGGAAAACACCTGAGGAAAGGGGAACATTGCAATAAAAGTATATCCCCTCCCCTCTTGCAGAGGACGAAAAAGCACTCCGCGATTTTTATCACGGAGTGCTATTAACACGTTTATTCGCTCAATCTGGCGGTTTTAGGCGTGTTTTTCAAGCAAATTCATCACATGCGGCCCAAGCAAATCCCAATCTACGCCCACCATACCGTGATTTTCACCGGCAAGTTCGATGAGCCTGTCACCGAGGGCTGCGATATATTCGGGCGTTGCGGTATTTCCTCCGATAGAACTGTAATACGGCACTGTTCCGTCGCCCCACTTGCTTTGCGCACCGCCCGCGGTGACAAGTTTGTAATTGTACTTCACACAGCCGTAATCGTCATATACTATATTGCCGTCCTCGTCTTTGACTGTGGTAAGTTCAAGATTGGTAATGGTGCTTGCGCCGCCTGTGCCGAGGAAATAATATGAATTTTCTATGCTTTCGCTTGCGATTTTGCCGTTTATAAACATGTTATCGAAATATTCGTCTAGGTTTGCGGCAAAATCTTTGAGCCTATACCCGTCCTTGTCGGCAGGTTGTCCGTCGGTTGCCAAAACTCTTGCGTAATCCGCGCCGTCATCGGAATCCTTGATTTCCTGTTTCGTGCGCGGAACGAGATATTTTGCCCAACGCATCGACTTGTAGAGGTCGTAAAGTTCTTCTTTCGTTGTGATTGCCTTTCCGTCGACGGTGATTGCCGGATTGTCGTCGTCATATTGGTCGGAGCTTATAAGTTGCCACGACGGGACAAGGGACATAAGTCCTTGATTGTTGCGGAAGAAATCGCCGAGCTTGCCGTTGACGACGCTGTCAACGATTGCATATACGTCCACGGGCAATCCGCTCAAATCCATGCCGCCGAGAAAATTGTCAACGTACACGTCGGGGCAAGCCATAGCGGCAAGAGCGTCGAACGAGCCGAGAGTTGCCGGCGCAAAACCCATATACAATTTTACTTTGTTGCGATTCGCTTCGCTTCTTGCAAGATAATTGTTCACCACGGGTGCGCCCATGCTGTGCGACATAAATATCACTTCTTTATAGCCGTTGCGTTCGATGAAGTTTTCAAGCTCCGCCGCACTCTTTGCGGGTGACATACGCCAGTCTTGGTTGTAAACCGTTACGTCATAGCGATCACCGTACTCGGCTGAAATATGGTCGACAAACTTTTTGTAAATTCCGAAAGCACCGTAACTTACGTCCATTACGTTGCCGCTCGCATCCTTGGGCAAACCGTTTGCCGGAGCGATATTGGGATTGTAGGAATTGCCCTCGTTGTCCAAAGTGAGATTCCAAAGAAGAGATCCTTCTTTGTAACTTACGGCACTTCCCACCAGTTTTAATATATCCGAAAATTCGTCTTTGAAATGCGCAACGATTTCTTTCATTTCCATCTCGCCTTTCATAACCTTTATGGCGTCGATCTCGGTTTTGAAAGGCTCCCACACTGCCTCATTCGTTTCTTGGTCATAAAGCCCTCCTCCGAAAAGCGCAGTGACATAGATGATTGCTTTGTCATTCTTTTTGTTTTTGTCGCCGCACGCCGCAAGCAAAAAACACGATGAAAAAACAACGCACGCCAAAACACATGCAACGATAATCTTTTTCACCTTCATATTTTCCCTCTTCAAAAAAACGGGCTTTATCGTCTGCATCCGCATAGATAAAACCCGTTTTGTGTTGTTTTTGTTATTTTGCAACAAGATATAACCGCAGCACTTCGTTTGTCTTTTCAACTTCTTTTTGACAAAGTTTCTTTGCGTTTAGTGCCTTTTTAAGTCCTGTCCAAACCGCTTTTATCATAAGCGAGTCGCGCGTGTCGAGAGCGGCGGCAAAGCCTTCGAGCATAACCATAAACTCCGCTCTTTCCTCTTCTTCCATTGCCGCCTCTTGCAAATTGTTGTACATTGCAACGATAAGATATTCGGTTTGTTGATGAAGTCCGCTGGACGCAAATTCCACCGTGCGTTCAACCGCTTGCGGCTCTTCCTCCACTCCGTCAACGACAAGGGACACGAGCGCGAGTTTAAACGGCTCGACCACTCTCGAACAAAACTGTTCGAAGCAGGCTTGCTTTGTCTCTTCGGGGAAATACTTTGCCGAAAAACCCACTATATCCATGCCGTCCGCATCGAATTCCACAAGCATATTCGACACGAGCGCAACCAGCGTTTTCGGATTTTTGGGAAGTCTGAAAACGTCGCTGTCGCCGAGCTTTGCGCATGCTTTTTTCTTTTCCGCGTCGTAGTCGAAACCTTGATTGCATTTTGAAAGCACCGAGCGGAACTCGGGATAGTACGCCAAACACTTCAACACGGGTTTGAGCTTTCTGTCAACAAAAATGAGATTGGAGTTGGTCAAATCCTCCACTGCGCACACGAGCGCGTGCACGCCTTCACCGTTGTAATTCATATATATTTCCGCCTATATAGCTCTTTTGTAAAAAGTCGATATTTGGATGAATGGCAAGGAAGAATGCCACCGAAACAAAACCCAATGTACATAGTCGTACATGATTTTGTTGAGGTGGCGTTCTGACGAAGTCAGTCGCCAAATAGCGACTTTTTACCATTTGTTGTGAACTTTCTCTGCAAACCCCAGCTCATCCTCAAGCTCTATCACGGTGCCGTCGTCAAGGACACATTTGCCGGAGATATAGCCGAAAACCTGGTGAGGAATCATGCACATGACTTTGAGGTCGAACGGCTCGTAACGGTCGATGAGCGGATGGAAGGTGCAGTCGAGACGTCCGTCGTCGGAGACGAATTTCCAGTCCTCCATATAGCGAGGTTCACCCTCTTTATCGCCGGGGATGATAAACTCGGTGCGGCCGATTTTGTGGGACTTGCCGTTGTAGAAGAACATATCTTCGCTTGCGGCGGTGGTGTCTCCGAAGCCGTAGCCGATGTTCCAGCCGAACGTAGAGCCGTCTTTGAGGCGCGTTTGCAAGCTACCCCAATACCAAGTGTTGTCGTACGTCCAGACGCCGCGTCCCCAGTCAAGCGTTGCAAGGCTGTCCGCGCCGTCGAACTTGCATTCTTTGTCACCGAGGAAGAAGCTGCCTTCCGCCTTCATGCAGTTGATTTTTTGGTTGAAATAGAAATGTCCCTTTTTGTTGAATGGAGTTGCTATAACCATGCTCTCTTCGGGGACTTCGGAGATGACGATATCCCACTTCACGTCCGTACCGAACTTGTCTGCATTGGGATAAACGCCCGTGAGGTGACGCTTTTCGCCGTCGTTTTCAAATTTCATTTCCACTTTGCCGATTTTCCAGGAGCAGTCGCCCTTTTCGCTCGTTCTTGGCATATTGAACTTGCCCATCGGGAAGAGGCATATTGCGGAATTGGTGAATTGAGCGGGGGTTACGAAGTCCATAACCGTAAGGCTCAACGCACCGACGAATCCCATATCGCTGATGGTAAGGCAGAGTGCAAACTCTTTGTTTGAAATGTAGTAGTAATCCCACTCTTTAAGACGGGTTTTCTTTGCCGTGACGTTTTCGCGGTTGTAATTGTAAAGCATCTTTTTGGCAAATCCCGGCTCGGCGATATTGCCGTCTTGATTCAAAAGATCTGTGGGTTTTGTGATTTCGTTTTGCATAATTTGCTCCCGTAAATATTATTGTATAAATATTTTAGCATATTTATCGCGCGAATACAATACGCAAAACGCTCAAATAAAGCAAAAAAATCAGCCGATTTCTCTGACGTAAGGCTCGGAATGCATTTTTTTGGACACCGTGATTTGCGGATTGTATCTTTTGAGCACACCGTAAGTCACGAGTGCGCCCACGACGCACCAACTGCAATCGGTGGGCAAAAACACCGCACACCCCGCCATCCATGCCTTTGACATGGACATTGCCGTACCGACGTAAAAATTGAGCATGAGATACATATACATAACGCCGACGGTATAGACGATTGCAAGCGAACAAAACGCACCCGCAAGCAAGCGGAAAATATTGAGTTTCGCGTCGTTTTTGAAACCTCTTGCAATAAATCCGCCGACGGGAGCGGCAATCAAAAAGCCGAGAATATAGCCGAAAGTGGGTTGCAAAACGTAGGCAAAGCCGCCGCCCGCAGAAAACACGGGGATACCGATAAGTCCCATTACGATGTATATCGCAACGCAGATAAAGGAATCCAATCCGCCGAGCATGAGAGAGGCGAACATGCAAAACGCAAACTGCATGGATACGGGCACGATGCCTATGGGAAATTTGACGAACGCCCCGACGATTATGAGCGCGACGAAAATTGCGATACGCACAAGGCGCAAAGTTCTTGACACCGCTTTTTTGTTTGATTTTGCAATTCCGTTTTGAGATTTTACCATTTTATACGAACCTCTCCGCCGTCCAGATTCTCTATTTTCCCGTCCTCGTATTCCACGACAAGCCTGCATCTTTCGTCCACGTCGCAAACAGTTGCCGTTTCGTCTTGTCTTTCCACTCTGCACACCGAAACTTGCTTGCCTATGAGCATCGAGAGATTTTTATACTGCTTGCAAATCTCGTGTTTATCGAAATTTTCAAGCAAATCCCAAATATTGTTCAGCGTTTGAGCGATAATTTTGTTGCTTACGTCCTCGACGCCTTCGCCGACAAATCCCGCAATGTTTTTGATTTCGTCGTCGAAATCTCCGTCGGGCTTGAAAAGGTTTATGCCTATTCCCATGACGATTCTGTCGATATTTGCCGAATTCCTGCTCGCGACCGCCTCGCAAAGAATCCCGACGCATTTTTTCGAGCCGACGTAAACGTCGTTCACCCACTTGATTTTTGCGTCCTTGTCACACACTCGACGAATTGCGTTGGCGGTTGCAACGGCACAAAGCGGAGTGATATATTCCGTTTGTTCGCTCTTTGGCGTAATCACCGCGCTGAAATACGCACCGCAGTCTTTGGGTGAAAAAAACTTGCGTTCGAAGCGTCCTCTTCCCCCCGTTTGCTCTCTTGCGACTATGACGAAATTCGTGCGACCCGTGCGCTTGATTTCGTCCTTTGCGGTGAGATTCGAGGATTTCAGAGTATCAAAAACCTCGACGTCGAACGGCGAGGTCAAATATTTCGATATTCCGCTTTTTGTCGCTATGCTTTTCATCGACTGAATTGTAACACGACTTTGCCGCTTATTCGTCGATTTTTAAAAGAAATTTTTTCTTAAAACGCAAAAACGAAAATCATAGAGCAAATTATGCCCACAAGCATGCTTACGGCAGGCACTCTGCCCTCTTCCATAAGTATGGATTGCGGCAAAATTTCGCAGAAAGTGACGTAAAGCATCGCACCGCCCGCAAGCCCCATACAAATGCCGCTTGCGAGTTTGCTTATTCCGCCGACGGCAAGACCTATCACTGCTCCCAAAACGGTTGCCGCGCCGGCAAGAGCGGTGAGCAAAATCGTTTTCCAACCTTTTACGCCGCCGCTTGCGAGCGGAGCGGAAATTGCCATGCCTTCGGGAATGTTGTGCACCGCGATGATGATTGCGATAAGTATGCCCGTTTGAGTGTCGCTTGCGCCCGTTGCGCCGATTGCCATACCCTCGGGAAGATTGTGAAGCGCAATTGCCAAAAGCATGATTATGCCGGCTTTCAACAAAGATTTTTTGTCCACTTCCTGCGTTTTCACCGTCGCAACCGCATCGGCGTTGAGAGCGTCGTTTGCCTCGATAACTTTCGTTTCGTGGTGCAATTCCTCTATGCTTCTGTGCGTATCGCGCATGTTTTCGATGACGTCCAAAAGTTTGTTTAAACCGAAAATGACGAGCATGCCCACCACAAGTGCGGCAACGGCAATAAGTATGCCCGATTGCTCGATTGCGTTTTCGATTTTCGAATACTCGATTGCTTCGGGAAGCATCTCGAAAGTGACGACGCCAACCATAACGCCACCCGCAAAGCTCAGCACTCTGCCCATAATCTTGTTGCCCTTATTTTTGAGCAACACGCCTATAACGCCGCCAAGTCCCGTGCCTACAATGCCCGCAACCAGCGACAAAACCAAAATTAAAGTATTCATTTTTATTCTCTCTCGCCACCCATTATACACTATATAAAAACACTAAAACAACTATTACGACAAAATTTGTTTGCTTGTGTTTCGTTTTTTCATATCCTCACATACTATAAGCATGAAAACGATATGCATAAAACGCGGGATATTGCCCCTATCGGCACTTTTTCTCGCGCTTACGATTATCATTGTTGCGGGAGGAGCGAACATGTCCGAAAAAGTTTTTGCCATCGACGACGAAACGGAAGCGTATCGTCTGATTGCGCACTTTTCCACCTACTACGGCGACAGCAAACAAAACAGAAAAGACAATATCGCCCTTGCCGCGCGCAAAATCGACGGGCTGGTGATATATCCCGAGGACGAGTTCTCTTTCAACGACCTCGTGGGCAGACGCACCGTCGAAAACGGATTTAAAACCGCGTACGTCATTCAAAACGGTGATTTTGTCGAAGGCGTGGGCGGCGGAGTTTGTCAAGTGTCAAGCACTCTTTACAACTGCGCGTTGCTTGCAAACCTTGCAATAACTTGCGTGAGAGCGCACTCTCTGCCGGTGAGCTACGTTGCGCCCTCCTTCGACGCTATGGTGTCTGCGGCAAGCGATTTGCGGTTCGTCAACACGCTGTGCGCGCCGATAACGATACGCATGAGCGCAAACGGAAAATATTTGCGTGCGGAAATCTACGGAGTGGGCAAATTCGAGATTAAACGCAGGTCTATGACGATAGGCGCGATTCCTTTCGAAGTGGAATACCGCGACGACGAAACTTTGGAAACGGGCAAGGAAGTCGTGGACACCTACGGCAAAGAAGGGTTAAAATCGCAAGGGTATCTGGACTACTATCAAAACGGCAAACTCGCAAAATCCGTGCTTATACGCTCGGACAATTACTCGCCGCAAAAACGTATTATTTTGAGAGGAACGAAAACATCACCGTTGACACGGACGCCATAATAGCGGTATAATTTGCTCATCAAAATAGGAGCTTTCAATATGGATTACGAGAAAAATTTCGAGCAATGGCTTCAAAGCGACGAGCTTTCGCAAGACGAAAAAGCTCGCCTTCGCGCTCTCAACGAAGAAGAGAAAAAAGAAATGTTTTTCTGTCCCTTGCAATTCGGCACGGCAGGCATGCGCGGCGTGCTTGACCTTGGAACGAACAGAATGAACGTTTTCACCGTAAGACGCGCAACCAAAGGTCTTGCCGAATACATAAAGACGCTTGGCGAAGAAGCGATGCAAAGAGGCGTCGTCATATCCTACGACACGCGCCGTTTTTCAAGCGAATTTTCAATCGAGGTCGCAAAGGTGCTTGCCCAAAACAATATCAACGCCTACCTTTTCGACACGGTGCACCCCGTCCCGATGTGCTCGTTTGCAATACGCCGTCTCAACGCGATTGCAGGCGTTATGATAACTGCGTCGCACAACCCAAAAATCTACAACGGATACAAAGTTTACGGCGAGGACGGAGCGCAGATGTCGCCCGAATCGACGGATAAAGTGGTCGAATTTATAGATAAAACCCCGTATTTTGGCATTTGCGAAGCCGTGGTCGATTTGACGGCAGACAATATCAAAGGGCTTGACAATCAAAAAGTTCACCCCTATATCACCGTTATAGGCAAGAGCGTGGACGATGCGTATTTCGACACGATAAGCAAACTTTCGCTCTCGCCCGAAGCGGTTGAAAAATACGGCAAAAACGTCAAAATCGTCTACACCCCCGTTCACGGCAGCGGCTATATGCCCGTCACGACGATTCTTTCGAGAATGGGCATCACCGTCAACGTCGTCAAAGAGCAGGCTCTTCCCGACACCGAGTTTTCAACCGTGCGCGTACCCAATCCCGAAGAGGCGGACACGTTGCGCCTGGGAGTCGAACTTGCCGACAAAATCGGAAGCGACGTCGTCATCGGCACAGACCCCGACGCAGACAGAATGGGCATCGCAATACGAAACGACGAGGGCAAATTCGTGCTGCTCAACGGCAACCAAATCGGCGTTTTGCTTGCAAATTATATCTTCCTGCGCAAAAAAGAAACGGGCACTCTTCCCAAAAACGGCGCGCTTGTCAAAACAATCGTCACCACCGAACTTGCGCGCGCGCTTGCAACAAGCTACGGCGTTGCCACCTTCGACGTTCTCACCGGCTTTAAGTTTATCGGCGAAAAAATCAAAGAGTGGGAACAAAGCGGAGAATATACCTATCTCTTCGGCTTCGAAGAAAGCTACGGCTCGCTTGTGGGTACGCATGCAAGAGATAAGGACGCAGTCGTCGCAAGCATGACGTTTGCAGAGATGATTTGCTATTTCGACTCCGTGGGCAAACGCATTTACGACGTGCTGCAAGACCTCTACAAAGAGTTTGGTTACTACGTTGAAAAAGCTCGCTCTATCACGTTCGGCGGACTTGACGGCATGCAAAAAATGGCAAATATCATGAGCGAAATTCGTTCGACCGCCTTCGATTGCATAGACGGCACAAAGGTGCTTGCGCAAAGCGATTTCGTGCTCGGCAAAAAGACTTATGCGGACGGAACGGTCGAAAATATCGACCTTCCCAAGACAAACGCTTTCAAACTTCACCTTGAAAACGGAGATTGGATTTGCGTGCGCCCCAGCGGCACCGAACCGAAATTGAAATTCTACGTCGCAACGAGCAAAACCTCTCAATCCTCCGCCACCGAAAAAGCCGAAGCATATCTCGCATACATGGAAAATCTGGTGAAATAACACAAAAAAACGCTTGAAAAAGTATGAAAAAACGATGGTTTTTGCCATCGTTTTTTATTGTCGTTTTTTATCTTTACGCTCGTCTTCGCTTTTCAAACTCGTCTTTGAACAAGACGTTTTCCATGCTGTTTTCGTGAGTGCCCATACGCGTGGTATAGTCGATTGTTTTCACGTAATGAAATCCGCACTTCTCTTGCACGCGCCTGCTCTGTCCGTTCCACTCGAAGTGTCCGCACGCGACGAAATCGCAGCCCAAAGTGTCGAAACAATACGCAAGCACGCCTTTCACTGCCTCGGGCATAATACCTCTGCCCCAATAGTCCTTTGACAGCACGAAGCCGACCTCTCTGCCTTTGAGGTTGTCGTATTCGGGAAACTCCTTCTCGTTGTACTTTTCTATTCCCACCGAGCCGATAGCCTTGCCTTCAAGTTCTATACAAAAAGTCTTTTTCTCTTTTATAAACAAATCGAGAATTTGTTTTGATTTTTCGATGTTTTCATGGTGCGCCCAACCTGCCATTTCTCCGACGCCTTCCACCGAGCAATACTCGAAAAAGTCTTGCAAATCACTCTCTTTCCATTCTCTCAAAACAAGCCTTTCCGTCTTTAAGACGACGCCCGTTATGTCCACTTCTATATTCATAATTCTTATCCTTTACGTTTAACTCCGCAAAATATCCGTGTATTTTTTGCTCGATTTTTGCTGTTTTTGCATTGAATTTTTATGCTTCCAACGCTCGTTTTTCAACATTTTTACGCGGTTTTTTTGTTAATCTTTGTTGCTTTTTCTTTTGGTTTTTCTTGCGATATCCTCGATTGAGCGATGCGATTTGCTCGTAAGATAGTTGATAAGCACGTACGCCGCAACGAGCACTACGATTGCCCCAACAAGCACTCCGTACATTGCACCCTCGCTCACCTTGTCGCCGAAGAAATAGATATTGCAATCGACGCTGTCCTTGATTGCCTCCACGACCTCGCTTGGAAAACCTTGCGACGACATCTCTTCGTACACGCCTCTCAATGCGTGATTTCGCATAAGAGCCGTGCCGTACGTGCCGGGAAGCAGCGAAATGAAGTTTTGAAGCCCCTTGCCGAAAGACGCTATGGGCATATACGCGCCGCAAATAAAGCCGTAGCCTGCCGATACGATCGTGCCTACGCCCGACGCTTGACCTTGCGTTTTCAAAAACACGTTGACGACGCTTGAAAGAGCAGTGCCGAAAGACGTGAGCAAAAATACGTCCACGAGCAAGAGGAACACGTCGCCCACCGACAAATACCAACCTTGCACCGCAACGTACACAAGGCACGCCGCCGTGGCAACGTAAGTGACGATAAGCGTTGTGAGGAGCGAACCCGAAAAATACGCCGCCGCGATCGTGGACTTCCTTGTGGGCGAAATGAGAAAATCTTTTCTTGCGCCCGAAATTTTGTCCATAACCATCAAAAGATTGGAGCAAAACGCCACCGTCACGCAACTCACCGCCAACAGCGACGTAACGAGTTCGCCGGCAACCATGCCGTTTACGAGTTTTTCGGGCACACTCATGCCGTCGGGAAGCGCGGACGCAAACGAATCTCTATAAACTTTTGCAAGGAACGTAACGTACAAAACGAGAAGTATCACCGGCGTGATGAGCGAGGTGAAAAACATTCCTTTGTCCTTGAAAAACACCTTGATATTGCGCTTGGTGAGTGCAAAAAACGTTTTCATTGCGCGCCTCCTTCGAGTTTCTTGCCGGTGACCGCAAGAAATACGTCGTCCATTTTGCCTTTGGTTATTTCGAAATCCGTGAATAAATCGGGATGTTTGACTATCAAATCGCGCGCCTCTTTCGTGTTCTTAACCGCAATTCTGACGGCGTCCCTTATATTTTCGTAAGGCAAACCGAGTGCCTTTATTTTGTCCTCGTCAACATTGTATATGGTGACAAAGTCCCCGGTATAATTGTTTTTGAGTTCGAGCGGAGTGCCTTCGGCGGAGATTTTGCCGCTGTCCAAAATCACGACGTAATCAGCGTCCGCCGCCTCTTCCATATAGTGCGTCGTCAAAAACACCGTCATATTTTGATTTTTGCGCAAAGACGTCACTACGCTCCAAAGAGCCTTTCTCGCTTCGGGATCGAGTCCCGTCGTAGGCTCGTCCAAAATGAGAATTTTGGGATTGTTGAGCAGTGCGCGCGCAACGTCCACTCTTCTCTTTTGTCCGCCCGAAAGTTTGCCGAAAGTGCGGTTGAGTATATCCTTAAATTCAAGAAGCTCGGCAAGATGTGCAATCCTTTGTTTCGCCTCTTTGCCGATGATGCCGTAAAGCGCGGCTCTCGACGTCAAATTGTCTTTGACGGACAGTTTTGCGTCAAGCACGGTGTTTTGAAACACGACGCCCAACTCTTTGGTAATCTCGCGCATGTCCTTGTCAACGTCCTTGCCGTCAATAAACACCTTGCCTCCATCTTTTGCAAGCATACCGCACATGATGGATATCGTCGTGGATTTGCCTGCGCCGTTTACACCCAAAAACGCAAACAATTCGCCCTCTTTGACGCGCAGCGACAAATCGTTGACCGCGTGGACGTCTTGAAAACTCTTGTCCAAATTGTTGATTTCAATGATATTTTGCATATTCATTCTCCAATCGGTGCGTTGACGCTTAGTCTTTACGGCAACCGAATTTGCTAAATTATATTATCACATCGTCCGCTTGTCAATACCGTCGAATAGCCGCATGGGGAACGTATGCGACAAATAACGCCGAAAACAGACCGTATTTGCACAAATTATTGTTTACTAAAAATTATAAGATAATATTTATTTAGTGCGAAAAAACGCGCGCCCACGGGCGCGCGCTTAATATCGTATGCGACAAAATCGTCATGCGAACGTTATAAATCCTCTCTTATTTGAGCGTGGGATATTCGCCGTCGACGACGTTCCAGACTTCGCTGTCGAAGAGAAGAAGGTTTTTGTCTTTGAGGATTGCGTCGGACTTAAAGTCGGATGAGACGCGCCCGTTGCCTTGCATATTTTCGGTGTACTCGAAGTCCGCGCTGTCGTTGAGCGTGAAAGTCCTGTCTTTTGCATAATGCACGGTTGCGGTTGCAAAGGACGCTTTCTTCTCGTGCTTGCCGAACGTACGACCGACGTTGCTCGTTCCGCTTTGAGCGTTTTTGACTGCGATGTCGGTGACGACAAAGCAATTTGCGATTTTGCTTTGAGAGTTTCTGCCTGCGATACCGCCCACGTAAAGTTCAACCTTTTCGGCGGTTGCACTGACGTTTATAGAGCCGACGGCATAGGTTGAATTGATTGCGCCGATACCCGACGTCGTTGTGGAGCTGGAATCCGTCTTGTCGCTGAAATTGCTGCCGACGATGCCGCCTACCGCGACGATGCCGTTTGCCTTTTGAGCGACGACTTTGACGTCAACCAGACAATAGCTGTTGTAAACATAACCCTCGTTTCTGCCTATTATACCGCCTATGCACACGATTTGAGAGATTGCTCCGCCGACGGTTGCGTTCAAGGTTGCGTCCGCCTTGGTGGTGATGACGCTGCCCGAATTGTCTGCGCATATGCCGCCGAAATACGCCTCGTCAAGACTTGTGAGACTTGCCACGCCGATAGTGGCGTCGCTCTTTGAAATCCTACCGCCGTTGGTTGCGGTGATACCGCCGATCTTCACAAAGGATCTGCCGTTTGAAGATTGAGCGTCATCTGCGCAATACACGTCCGAAAGAGTGACTTTGACGGTGTTTGAAGAGAGTACGCTCGATGAGTTGCCCGCGCCGCAAATGCCGCCGAAAAGCAAGGATTCGCACGCAAAGCTCGCTGTGAAATCAACGTCGCAATTGCGCACCATACCGGTGTCTTGCACGGCGTTGTTGCCTTCCGCCTTTGCCGCGATACCGCCGAAATAAACGGCTTTCATACCGAAATTCGTCCAGTCTTGCCCTTCGAGTTTTTCACCGAAAGTTTGCGGAGTGGATTTTACCGAGCAGTTTTCGATTTGACCGGTAAGCACGCTTGCGACAAAGCCGATATGCACGACGTTTTCATACTTGCCCTCTGCGTTCTTTTCCACTTTCAACTTGACGTTTTCAAGCGCGATATTTTCAATCGTACCCGACACGTAACCGAAAACGGAAGCATGTTTTGCATTGCCGAACGTACCGCCGATGAGCTTTGCTCTTGCGGTGACTTGATCGTTTTCGCCGTAAGTTGCGCCGTCGATCGTGCCGCTGAACACGTGATTTTCGTCAAAAAGCGGTTCAAAAGCGTTCGCGCCGAAATCTATCGACGAAATTTTGATGTCCGCTTCCAAAAGTTCGTTTATGTCCTTTTGCTCTGCCTCGGTGGGATTTTCCTTGCGGAGCAAATCGTGATAGAGTCTGAAATCGTCAACCGACGCGATTGAAATTTGCTTCGTCCACTTTGCGTACATCTTTATCGTTGCGGGCGTGAAATAATCTTTGAGTCCGCATGCAGAATAAAGCGTAGTGCCCGTCGTATCGTCGGTTTTGAAAGTAAAGTCTTTGTCGACGACGGTTTCTTTGTCGTCAACGGTGACCGTTTGTCGATAGAACCATTTTGCAAACTTATAACCCGCTTTCGAGGTGTAGTTTGCAACTATATCGTCGGATTCCGTTTGCGCGATGCTTTCGGTGACGGGATAGAATCTCGTCTGATACGAGCTGTCCGAAAGAGAATCTACGTATTGCACTTCAACCTTGGGAAGAGTGGATTTGAACATTGCGTACACGTCCACCGATTTTGTCAAAAGCCAGGTGTTTTCGGTTTTGACCGCCGCCGTAGACGAGGTTGCAAACGTGGTCAAACGCACGGGTTTGCCGTCCTTGTCAAAGTAGAACCAGAACATAAACTCGTCGCCGTCCGCCGCCGTGGGGCAATCGAGATTTTCGCTCTTGACGTTGTAGGTTACGACAAGTTTCGTATCGCTTGCAATGGTTGCGCCGGTTGCGAAATCTTCGACGGAATAGACGTATTCTCCGTCCTCGCCCTTTGTTGCGACAACCTTTTTGTCAATGTGCGGAGTAAGTTCGTATGTGTTGTTGGTGTAAATTGCGGTTATAGTGGTGTTTTTGACAATGGGAGTTTGACCGAATATAAATTCGTTCGTGCCGTCCGCAGACCAATACTTGAACGTATAACCCGTTTTGAGCGGAACGATTTTAGAGCCGTCGGCATTCTTCGGAGCATCGACCGAAGTGCCTGCCAAAACGTTTTTCACGACGTTGTTGGTGAGCTTAAAATCGTTGCTGTTCACGTTGAAAGTGACGGTATATTTTGCTTGCTCGTATTGATTGTGTCCGTTGTTGTCCTCGCCGGGATTGACTTGCGGATTGCACGCCACAAACACCGAGCATGCGAGCACGGCAACGAGTACGATGCAAAAAATCATTAGTGCTTTTTTCATAATCACCTTGCGTGCGCACGGGCGCACATTTCGTAGTATGAATAGATTTTGTGAAACTATTATACACGTCTTATCCTTATTTTTCAACTTTATTTTGCCTTGCCGCGCTATTTAAGCGTTTTTAAACGAAAAAATCGACGAAAACTTTAAATTATCGTCGATTTTTAATATCGTTTTTTTGTTTGTCGATTGCTTGAATTGTCAAAATTTCGCAAGATATTCGTCAATCAGCGTATCTATATCGTTTGCCTCTGCGTTGCCGACAAACGCCTTCAAATCGGCACGTGCTTGCGACGTATCGGCAGTGGATTTTACGTCGATTCCCTTACCCTCGAAAACGCTTGCCACAAGCGTTGACAAGACGCCGGCGTCGTTGTCACAAAGCACGCAAATCGACACTTTATCGCCACTTTTTGTTTGATAAACGTCGTTTATTGCATTTTCAACATAATCGCCCTTCTTTTGCATGTCGCGTGCGACAACCTCTGCGTTTTGCTTTTCAAGCACAAAAACCGCAACCGTTTCGCAATCCTCGACAACCATGCCGTAAGTTGTGATTTCGCCCTCCGATTCAATCCTTATATTGACGTAGCAAAGCTCCACTTGTTCTCGCTCTCCTTTCGGAATCAGGGCGATTGCGCCTATGGCAAACACCGCCGTGACAAGCAAAAGCATCGCACACCAAAGAAGGCGCACCGCCGTTTGTTTGTCAAACGCTTTGAGCGGAGTTTGTCCGTCAAGCAGTCTGTTTATCGGCGCTTTTTTTGCGCGTTGAAGGACGTCGGGAACTTGTTGAGAATTTTGCTCGCTTTTGAGCCCTTTTTCGATGTCTTTAAGTTTCATTCTTCGTCCTCCTTTTGCAATTCTTTTTTGAGTTTTGAAAGTGCGTTGTTGTACGACCACACCACAGTGCCCAGCGGCTTGTCCATCATCTCTGCAATCTCTCGATGCTTAAATCCGGATATGGCGTGCAAGGTGACGATTTGCCGCTCGTCCTCGTTGAGCACTTTGTTCATTGCGCTCGTGACGGGGGACATTTCCTCGTCTATGGAGTACGTGCCGAATTTTGCTTCGTCCTCGAAAGAATCGGTTGCGCTCTCGCGCTTTGCGCGGTTGATTTCGTTGAGCGTTGCGTTTTTGGCAATCGTATATAGCCAAGCGTATGCGTTCGAGCCGGCTCTGTACGACGCAATCGTCGTCCTGAGCCTTATGTATGCGGTTTGCATCATATCCTCGGCGGTCTGATAGTTGCGACAAATCGACATGATAAACGCAAAAAGACCGCGTTTGGTGTCGTTGTAGATTTCCTCAAACGCGCTTTCGTCGCCTCGTTGCAGGCGCAACATCAATTTGTCGAGTTCTTGCTTGGTCATGTTTTTATTTTATCACACCAAAAAAAATATAACAACTCAATATTATTTTTCGCTCAATTTGTCCGATTTTCCCGCATTTTCTAATATTTGTGAAAAAAATTTAGGTTTCTTTAAGAAAAATTTATTGTCTTTTTATATTTAGAGTATATATTTATATCGAAAACAATATTAAGCTCGACTGCAATACCCTTACATTTGCGGATTGCAGGAGGAAAAACGGATGAAAAGAAGAGGTTTGCTCACATTTTGTTTGGCTCTTTGCCTTGCAATCACCGTGCTTTGTGCGGTGATTTTGGTTGCGTGCAATTCAATCTACACAAGTCATCCCCACACCTCCGAGCCGCAACGTGCGACCTCTTTCGTGCGCATCGACGTCAATCCGTCCGTTGAGCTTGTGCTCGATCAAAACGACGTCGTCATGAGTGCGTACGGCGCAAACCGCGACGGCAAAGTATTGCTGTTTGAAGAAAGCGGAATCGTCGGTGCAGAACTTGACGTTGCGCTCGGCAACATTGCATCTTGCGCCGTCCGCTACGGCTACGTCAAGGACGATGCCAACGTATCCGTCGAAGTCGTATCCGAAAAGGCCGATGACGTTTTTGAAAAAATAAGCCAAAAATTCACTTCCGCCGTGGAAAACGCGGGCGAATCCATTTCCGTTCGCATTTCAAACTCGTGCGACTTCGTGCTTGAAAACGAGCTTGAAACGTTAAAGGCTCAATATCCCGAAAATCAAGCGATACAAAATCTCGACGTTGCGACTTATCGTCTTGTGCAAAAAGCCGTCGAAAACGGACTTGCTTTTGACGAAGCGTTGAGCAAAACCACGCAAGAGCTAATAACCAAAGCAAACGAGTTGCAATCCGACCTCACGCAAAAATTCGACGACACCTACAAGGACGCGACCAACCGCGCGCAATTTGTTTTCGACAGCGCAACGCAAACAATCGAAAACGCCGTGTGCGTGCAATATTTCTACAACAAGTTGGCGGATGCATTCGCGCAATCCCCCATCGGCAGTATCCCGGTGGCAAAACAAACTTTGGCGGCTGCTAAATTGGCAGTGGCAAGCACAAGCAAACTGTCGCTTGAATTTTACCGTTCCTGCCAAAACGCTCTTATTGCAAACCCCGTCTACTCGCTCTCGGCAAACGACGTCGAAGCGATGGCTTCACTGCCCGCTGACGTTGCAAATTCTCTCGTGAAAGACTATATTCAAGATGGCAAAATCGTGATTGACAAAGACGAACTCAACAGCCTTTTCAACACGTCGTACAGAAACTGCGACGACAGAACGGATTTTGCCAAAGCCTATCAAACCGCTCTGAACGATTTTGCGAACTTTGCAACGTATGACAAAGACGATTATTCTTTGGCAACCAAAACTGCTCTGACGGTTGCCGAACACGTGAAAACGTCCCTCGAAAAAGCGCAAGCGTTGCTCGGTTCGTTCTCGTCTTTCTCGTTCGACTTGGAAAACTTCATCTCCGACTACACCGCCGACGTTGACTACACAAGCTCGCAAGCGGTGCAAAACGCAATAAACTATCTGCAAGAAAAATGCGATGAAGCAACCGCCGATATAGCTGCAACACAAGAAGACAAACAAGCAATACAACGCATGCTCGAACAATCCGAAGTGGTCAAAGCGTTAAACGAAGCTCGCTCCGCCCTCGACGACGCATTGGCGCAAGCCAAAACCGACGCATACAATCTTCTTCTTGCTCAAAAAGACGCAAGAAAAACAAACGATTAACTTTCAAAACGATATAAAAAAAGCACACCGCGGTGTGCTTTTTTTGATGCGAAATTTTTGCTTTTGTTTCAATCTCGATCGGGATTCCATTGATATTTCGTCAAATCGACGTAACCGTCCTCGTCAACTTCTATACCGTCGGCACGCAACAAATTTGCTTGCACTTCCGCACCGCCGAACGCAAATGCAGGAGCGCATCTTCCGAAACGATTGACCACTCTAAAACAAGGCACGTGCTTTGGATCGGGGTTGAAATGCAAAGCATACCCCACTGCGCGCGATGCCCTCGGAGAACCGCAAAGACAAGCAATTTGTCCGTAGGTTGCAACCTTGCCGTGCGGAATTTTTTTGACTTGCTCATATACGACGTCGTAAAAGCTCATATGTATATTATTTGCAAAATCGACATTTTATGTTGGTATTTTCAACAGAAAAACACCGTTTTGCGTCATCAAATCAACTTTCTTTCAATCAAGAAGTTTTCAAGGATTTCCGCCGCGTCACCGCACATTTTTGCGCACGGACGCGTTTTGTAATATTCGGGAGTTCGCGCTTCGGGAGTGGGATTGGTGCTTGCTCTTGCGCCAAGAATCTCACGACATACGATTGATGCGTTGCGCTCTTTAAAACGTCTTGCAAGTTCTTGAATACGCGCATAATGCGCTGCTTTTTGTGCCTGCGCGTCTTGTTCGGTCGGATCGAAATAGCCCTCCAAAAGCCCTTCGACGATAAACATTCCGCTCACCGCTCCGCAAACTTCTCTGAGCCTTCCCATGCCGCCGCCGAAAGACGAGCAAAGGCGCATTGCCGCTTCGCCGTCAAAACCGGTGACGTCTGCAAAGGCTTTGACAACCGCTTGCGCACAACTGTATCCTGCAACAAAGTTCGATTCGGCTAATTCACGTCTTGTCATATTACTATTTCAGTAGGGATAACAAAGTTTTCCCTAAATAAAATATCCCCCTTCCTCACGTGTTTCCCCCACCGCCGTTCCCCCTTGAAAGGGAACCCACGGCGTCCGCTCCGCGTGGGGACACACTCGGCACTCGCATAGATAGGGACATTTCTCTCATTATGCCACTGCGCTTTGTGCGCCAGGCGTGGCCATCAACACGGCGCAGTCGCTTGTACTTTCCATCAAGCTCGGCGCTCGCTAAAGTCGTCGCCTTGCGACTCCAATTCCGTCTTCGAAACAAATTTAACTCTCTATTTCGTCCAAAGCGGGTTTGAGTGCGTCGGTGTTCAGAATTTCAACGTCGCCGTTGTCCACCGCAAATGCGACTTTTTGATCCATAGGCAGTTTGCCCAGCACTTTGAGGTTGAAGTCCTTTGCCACCTTGTCAACCTTGCCCGATCCGAAAATCTCGATGCGTTTTCCGCAATCGGGGCATACGATGTAGCTCATGTTTTCAACCACGCCGTAGATGCGGATATTCATTTTGTTTGCCATTTTTACGGCTTTTTCAACTATCATGGACACGAGGTCTTGCGGCGAAGTGACGATGATGATGCCGTCGAGTTTTATCGATTGGAAAACCGTAAGCGGCACATCGCCCGTTCCCGGAGGCATGTCCACAAACATAAAGTCCACATCGTCCCAAACGACGTCCGTCCAAAACTGTTTGACCATGCCGGCAATGACGGGACCGCGCCAAATAACAGGATCGGTTTCGTCGTCCAGAAGCAAATTGGAGGACACGATTTTGATACCCATATTGCTTTGACGCGGATAAATTCCGTTGGCGTCGCCCTCAACCGTGCCTCTTATGCCGAACGCGCGAGGAATGGACGGGCCCGTGATGTCTGCATCCAAAATAGCAACGTTTTTGCCTTCTCTTGCTTTGCCCACGGCAAGCAACGACGTGACCAACGATTTGCCTACGCCGCCCTTTCCGCTGACAATGCCGATAACTTTTTTCACGTTGGAAAGCGGATTTTGCTTTTCAAACGTAATTCTTGACGAGCAGTCCTTGGAGCAAGAACCGCAATCGTGCGTGCAATCGCTCATATATAACTCCTTGCGCAACGATGTTGCGAAAACTTTATTTTCGCTTATGATGATACCACTTTCGCGCGATTATTAAAAGCCTTTTGCGACAAATTGACGGCAAAAACGAAACAACGGACTTTTCTCCGCCTTTATACCGAATAAAAACTCGTCGCTTTTGCAATAATTATCAAAAAACCAAAAGGAGACAACTATGAAACTTATCGAAAGCAAAACCTATCAAAACCTCGCCCGTGCGTACGTTGGCGAAACGCAAGCGTACGTGCGCTATCAATTTGTCGAATACGGCGCGCGCAACGAGGGCTACAACGCGCTTGCCGAAATCGTGGACAAGGTGGTGTACAACGAGTTTAACCACGCAAGACTCCTCTACACTCTCATTCAGCAGGCAAGCAAAAACCAAATCGACAATATTCAAATCAACGCAGGCTATCCTTTCAAAGAAAAATGGAATCTGACGGAAAACTTTGCTCTCGCCGCAGAAGACCACGAGAGCGAAATCAAGATGTATCAATCCTTTGAAAAAACCGCGCGTTCGGAAGGCTTCGAAGACGTCGCAAACACTTTTAAAATGCTTGCCGACGTCGAAAAACAGCACAAGAAAATTTTTGACGATTTGCACAATCAGCTCAAAAACGGCACGCTCTACAAAAAGGATAAAGCAACCACATGGCGTTGTTCGGGTTGCGGATACGAAGCGTCCTCGAAAGAGGCATGGGACGAATGTCCTCTTTGCAAAGCGAAACAAGGTTTTGTAAACGTAAAAACATCCGCCATAAAATAACCGCCTCCACACATTGAAAAACGTGTGATTTCTCAACCGCAATATTAAGATGAAGAACGAAAAAGGCACGGCTTGAATCAAAACTCGGTGCACATACAAGTACACACTTTTGAGGCAAGTCGTGCCCGACAATGTTGTTCTCTCGATATTGCGGTTGAGTTTTATTTATAGCCGCGAAGGGCTACAAGTCCGACTTTTCCCGCAAAATACTCTTTGTAACTTTCCGCAACGTCTTTATCGACAGGAGTGTAGCCGTGGGCAATGCAGCCATCGTTGTCGTTGTACTTTTGCATAAAATAGCGAGGCGCACCCGAAACGAGATAGGCAATTTTTTGCATATCGTCGGCGGTGTGGAACTCTTTGATTATAGTCGTGCGGAACTCGTAGTCCACTCCGCTCTCTTTCAAAAGGCGCATGCTTTCGAGGATTTTGCCCATATCCACGTTGTTGACGCCAACCGTGCGCGCATACTTTTCGGGGCTGTTTTTGACGTCCATTGCAACGAAATCTACAAGTTTTTTGTCCAAAACCTCTTTGAGCACGTCGGGGCGAAGTCCGTTGGTGTCGAGCTTCGTTGCATAGCCCATATCTCTCACCTTTGCCAAAAAGTCGCATAGATCGGGTTGAAGCGTAGGCTCGCCACCCGTCACGCAAACCGCGTCCACAAGCCCTTTTCTCTTTTGAAGATAATCAAAGACTTCGTCGCAATCTATTTGTTGCGATTTGACATTGCCCACCACAAGCGGCGCATTGTGGCAAAACGGACAGCGGAAATTGCATCCGCCGGTAAACACGGTGCATGCGATTTTGCCGTCGAAATCAACCATTGAAAATTTTTCGTATCCGCAAAGTATCATATTTATATTTTAACACGACTTCACCGTTTGGCAAAGGTTTTTGCGCACTTTACAAACATACAGGCGAGTGTTATACTTTTTTTGGCGAAAACGCATGGAAAAGAAAAGCAGAAAACAATACCTTTTGGACATACTCAAACTGTTCGGCATATTTTTCAAAATAGGCTTGTTTTCCTTTGGCGGAGGATACGCCATGCTTTCGCTCATCGAAGCGGAACTCGTCAAAAAACAAAAGTGGATCACTCACGACGAATTGAGCGATATTTTCGCCATTGCCGAAAGCACGCCGGGGCCAATCGCGATAAACACCGCAACTTATATAGGCGTAAAGCGTTGCGGCATTTTTGGCGGTATCGCCGCGACAATCGGCGTCGTAATTCCCTCTCTCGTCGTAATAATCGCTCTCAGCTACGTCATCGAACTTGTCAAGGACAACGTTTGGGCAGGTTACTTTTTCAAGAGCATACGAGTGGCGGTGCTGGTGCTGATTGCAAAAGCCGTATTCACGTTCTTCAAAGACATGCGCAAAAATCTGCTGTCATACGTGCTTATGATTGCGTCGTTTTTGCTTGTGCTTCTGACAAACGTAAGGGTGATTTATATCATACTTGCAACCATCGTTATAGCATGCGTTGCGGCACGCCTAAAACAGATTTACGACAAGAAAGTTTTGCACTCCGTCGGCACGCCCGAATACTACAACGAGCGCATGGGCCGCACCCTCGAAAAAGACGAATACGTGCGCGAAAACACAGTTTATCCACACGATTTAAACGATAAAAGCGGTGATTTGCAAAATTCAATCAATATTCTCAGCCCGATTGCTCCGACGAAATCCGACGAAGGAGGCGAAGAAAAATGATATATCTTCAACTCTTTTGGACGTTTTTCAAGATAGGACTTTTCACCATCGGAGGCGGACAGGCAATGATCCCCATGATAAGTCAGGAGGTTGTCGAAAAAGGTTGGCTTACGCTTGACGAAGTGCAGTCTTTCATTGCAATTTCCGAGAGCACTCCGGGGCCGTTTGCCGTCAACATAGCAACCTACACGGGAGTATCGGTGCTGCAATCGGCAGGAGTGGGAGAAAGCATACTCGGCGCGATTTGCGCAACCTTCGGAGTGGTTTTGCCCTCGCTTGTCATCATCACCCTGATTGCGCTTGCCTTTTCGAATTTCATCAAAAAACCTGCCGTGCAAAGCGTGTTCGTGTACGTGCGCTCAACCGTTACGGGGCTTTTGATTGCCGTTTTCGTGGGCTTCGTTTTGTCCACGCTTTTGGGCATATCGAGCGTACTTTCGCACGAACCCGTACAATTCGATGTGATAGGCACTTGCCTTTTCGCATTGCTTTTCGGGCTGTCGCTTATTAGAATCAAAGGAAAAACTCTGCAACCTATATGGTTGATAATCATATCCGCCGTGATAGGCACGCTGTGCTACGGATTTATTCCCATTTGATTTCTGCCGTGCGCAACGTTAAATTTTCCTTAAAAAAACACACTTTTGAGCTTTTTTGAGTATTTACAATCCGACATTTTTACATTATAATGTATTTATCTATTTAATTACACGCGCGTGCGTATATATTTATGGATATTCTCTTTATAGGAGTAAGTTATGAGAAAAAAAGAAAAGCCGGCACCCGTGCTCGACGAGAAAGGCAGACCGCCTCTCAAGCTCGACTATCCGCAGACCTTTAAGGTCGGTTTCGCATTTGCGATCATCATGCTGTTCTGGACGGCATACGACTTTGTCGTGCCTCTCCTTTTGGAGCATGCATACGGCTTGCCGAGCTGGGCGCGCGGTATAATCATGGGACTTGACAACCTCTTGTCGCTCTTTATGCTCCCCTTGTTCGGCAAACTCAGCGACAATGCGCACGGCAAACTCGTCAAAAAATGGGGACGCCGCACGCCGTTTATCGTCATAGGCACGCTTTGTGCGGTGGTGCTTATGGTGTTCGTGCCCGTCGCAACGCTCAAACAACAAGCCAAGGCGCAAGACCTCACCACTCAAATCGAATCACAACTCAACGACGATTCCTTTATGCAACCGTTGCTCGAAGAATGGTACGACAATGCGGTTGCAGGCAAAGAAGGCAGCGCAAACTATTGCGATTTGACCTATCTCGGCAACAACAAAATCACGAGAGAACAATTTGTGGCATTGCGCTACGACAGCAAGATGACGTCGAAAAAAGCAGTGCTCAATATGCTCGGCGCAACGACTTACTACTATGACGGCGAAGTCGTGGAGGATTTGAGTGCAACTTCTCCCTCCGGCAAAACCTATCAGGAAATCGTTGACAGCAACGCCGCTTACAAAAAGTACGTTGCCGCCGGCATGAACAACTATATAAGCAACGAAGTCCACGAAAAATGCACCAAGACCGACGCAGGCATCAAGAGCCTTGTCGTGTATATGGTTATCCTTCTTTTGGTGCTTATCGCAATGGCGACTTTCCGCTCCCCTGCGGTTGCGCTTATGCCCGACGTCACGCCCAAGCCGCTCCGCTCGCAAGCAAACGCTATCATCAACCTTTGCGGCGGTATCGGCGGTGCAATCGCGTTTTTGATTTACACGGTCGTGCTGTTCGGTCAACGTCTTGAAAACTACGTCATAATCTTCGGTTCCGTTGCGGCAGGCATGCTCTTGCTCCTTGCAGGGTTCCTCGCTCTCGTCAACGAGCGCAAGATGGTTGCAAAATGCCAGGAAATCTGCAAAGAATACGAAATCGACGACTTTGCCGACGGCGAAAATCCCGAAGCGGAAAAATTTGCGGAAGAACTTATTCACGAAGGCGACGCCGAGTACAATCTCGACAGCAAACCCGACGGAGAAGTGCAAGAACTTGTCAACGGCACTGCAAAAGAGGAAATCGCACCCGAAACTCTCGACTTTGCAAAGCAAGTTGTTGAAAACACCAAAAAGAAACCCGTTTCTCCAAAAGAATGGTGGGGCGCAAAGAACGACCTCGAAAAAGGCAGACTCAAATCGTTTGCGCTCATCCTCGCTTCGATCTTTATGTGGTTTATGGGCTATAACGCAGTGTCCTCAAACCTCTCTATTTACACCACAAAATCACTCAACCTCTCCGCCGGCGTCGCGTCGATTATCTCCGGTGTTTCAATGGGCATAAGCGCAATCGCATTTATCCCCGTCGGATATATGGCTGCAAAAATCGGCAGAAGAAAGTCAATTATGATCGGTTTTGCAATGGCTGTCGTATCCTTCGTGCTCATCTGCTTTGCGGTGCGTCCGAGCGACAACGCGGCTATCCCCGCAGTGCTGTTTGCCTTGTTCTACCTCATCGCAGGTTTCGGACTTATCATCGCAAACGTCAACACCTTCCCGATGGTCACCGAGCTTTCTACGGCTGAAACGGTGGGGCAATACACAGGTTACTACTATGTCGCAACAATGTCCGCACAAGCAATCACCCCCGCAATCGGCGGCGCAATCATGGACGCAGGCGGCAACCAATATCTCTTCCTTTACAGCGCAGTGTGCATCGTCATCGCAATCGTGTTGATGCTCTTCGTCAAACACGGCGACAGCAAGCAACTCACCAAAGGCAGAAAACTCACGAAAGAGGAAAAGAAACAAATAAGATTGGATGCGCTCGACGCAGACTAAAAAAGCGATATGCATACGGAAGGCACGGATAAAACCGTGCCTTCCTTGTTATCTTGCTAGGGGTTTTATAGACCACAACAAAACTGCTGTCCTTATACTTGAATTTTAATTTTCCCCCTTCCTCACGTGTTTCCCCGACCGCCGTTCCCCCTTAAAAGGGAACCCACGGCGTCCGCTCCGCGTGGGGACACACTCGGCTCTCGCATAGATAGGGACATTTCCCTTTTTATGCCACCGTCCTTTGTGCGCCAGGCGTAGCCAACAACATGGCGCAGTCAGACGGTACAACCGTCAAGCTCGGCGCTCGCTACGGTCGTCGCCTTGCGACTCCGATTCCGTCTTCGAACAAGCACATACCGTATATAGTAGTGCGTCGAACAAGCTAAAAATATATTTATAATTTATTTAAATTTTAAAAACTAACTTGTCGTTGACAAACAGTTGCACGGTTTTTGCATCGCTTTCGACGCGCAAAACGTCGGATGCGGAAGTGCGCTCAAAGATAAGTTTGTCCGCGTCTTTGACAAAATGCGTTTCGCCTTGCAACACGTCTTTATACTGCGCTCTTATTTTGCCCAGTGCGCGATAATGCTCGACAAGTTCGGTATCTTCTCTGCCCCACGGATACGTGCCGCGATTGAGCGGATCTTCAAAGCCTTGTTTGCCTGCTTCGTCGCCGTAGAAAACGCACGGAACGCCGGGGAGCGTATATTGGAGCGTGCTTGCGACTTTCAGCCTGCGCTTTGCAAGATCGTATTGCTCTTGCGAAAGAACGAAGTTTGCTCTGTCTTTTTTTGTCTGCGGAGCTTTTATGCCCGAAAGTACGGTTATTGCGCGTGCGGTATCGTGGCTGTCAACAAGATTCATGAGCACGTCGAGAGATTGCTTTGGATAGTGTTCGAGCACCGTCGTAACGTCCGCGATGAATGCGTTTTTATCACCGTTCAGAACATACGCCAAAATCGCCTCTTTAAATGGATAATTCATGACGGAATCGAGCTGATCGCCCATAAAATACGGCCGCCACTCACTGTATGCGATTTTTACGGACGCGTCTTCCCACACCTCGCCGACAACGAACATATCGTCGCTTTCGCTTTTTATACGTGAGCAAAGTTTTGTGGTAAAGTCAATCGGCAATTCGTCCACAACGTCAAGACGCCAGCCTTTGACACCGGTTTTAGACCACTTGTCGACCACGCCGCCGTCGCCCAAAATCAAATCGCAAAATCCTTTTGCGCTCTTGTTGACGGTGGGCACGACCGTGCTGCCCCACCAGCATGCGTATTCATCAGGATAGTGCGTGAAATAATACCAGTCGTAATACGGCGATTGTTTGCTTTGGTACGCACCGAGCGTGCCATAAGTGCCTTCCTTGTTGAAATATCTGCTGTCCGAACCGGTGTGATTAAACACTCCGTCAAGCATGATTTTTATGCCTTTTCCGTTTGCCTTTCGAACAAGCTCCGCAAACTCTTCTTCGGTGCCGAAGAGCGAATCGATTTTGAGATAATCGCCCGTGTCGTAGCGGTGATTCGAGCAAGACTCGAAAATCGGGGAGAGATAAATCAAGCTCACACCGAGGGATTTGAGATAATCCAGTTTTGATACGATGCCGTTTATATTTCCGCCGAAAAAGTCGTCCGCGCGGTAATCTCTGCCGTCCTCGGAAATGTCGGGACGCTCGTACCAATCGCCGTGCAACCTGCCTTTTTTTGTAAAAGGCTTGTCGCCGACTTTGCAAAACCTGTCTGCAAATATTTGATACGTTACGCCTTGTTTTGCCCAATTCGGCGTTTTATAGTCATATTTTGTAACTGTCAACTGCCATTCAGGCAACCAATCACCTCTTACGGCAATGCCGTCAAGCCCTCTTCCGAAAAACGCAAGGTCACCGTTTGCGAACTCGCCCTCAAAGCGATAATACCAAATACCCCACTCGGAAAGCGAAAACGCTCCGCCAAAAAAGTCTTGTGTTTCGTCGCTGTGAGAATAGGGCAATTCATATCGCAGGCAATCGCCTGCAACCTCTCCTCCCTCTCCGAAAACTTGTCGCAATACGACAAAAACTCTCTTGATTTGAAGAGAGTTATCGACAGGAAAAGTTATGCGTGTTTCTTGATTTTGCACGCTTGCGCCATACGGCTTTTTGTTGAGTAGAGGATTGTACATACGCGTTGTTCTCTTATCTGTCATTCTCTTACAAGAGTGTAGGGGGAGTATTTTAATTACAATTTCCCCCTTCCTCACGTGTTTCCCCTACCGCCGTTCCCCCTTAAAAGGGAACCCACGGCGTCCGCTCCGCGTGAGGACACACTCGGCACTCGCATAGATAAGTATCGTTCTCTCATTATGCCACTGCGCTTTGTGCGCCAGGCGTGGCCAACAACACGGCGCAGTCGCTTGTACTTTCCATCAAGCTCGGCGCTCCATGGCTCGCCGCCGTTGCGGCTCGAAATCTGTCTTCGAACAATTTTGCGAAAGCCGTTGCACAAATACAAGCAACGGCTCGACGCAGCTATTTGCTCATTTGAGTGTTTCTAAAAAGTGTGTCATTGAGATGAAGAACACGGAAGAGCCGTTTTTGTGAAGCCGCCTAATGTACGGTGGTACATGACGGATAAACAAAACGGCTCTGACAAAGTTGTTCGCTCAATGACGCACTTTTTGAAGGTTCCATATGCGAGTGGCATACTCCTCCACCGACCTATCCGCTGCGAAGAATCCCGCTTTTGCGATGTTGACAAGGGACATACGATTCCACGTTTCCTTGTCGAGATAGGTATCGTTGACGCGACGTTGTGCGGCGGAATAGCTGTCGAAGTCGGCAAGAACCATATAGCTGTCGGGTTGCCCTCCGCGCCCTGTGGTAAGCGAATCGGCAATTTCTCCGAATGAGATGTTGTTGATGCCTTGACGGAGAGTGTCGACGAGGCGTTTAATACGCGGATTGGTTTGATAATAATGAGAGGGATTGTAGCCCTTTCTCCAAAGCTCTTCGACCTCGTTGGCAAGCATACCGAAAAGGAAAATGTTGCCGTCGCCGACTTCTTGATGGATTTCGACGTTCGCGCCGTCGAGCGTGCCGATGGTGAGTGCGCCGTTGATCATAAATTTCATATTGCCCGTGCCGCTTGCTTCTTTGCCTGCAAGAGAAATTTGCTCGCTGACTTCGGCTGCCGGCATGATGATTTCGGCAAGGGATACGCGGTAGTTTTCAAGGAACACGACTTTGAGTCTGCCCTTGACGTCGGGATCGTTGTTGACGAGATCGCCCAGCGCACAGATAAAGCGGATGATTTGCTTTGCCATATAGTATGCGCTTGCCGCTTTTGCGCCGAAAATGAACGTGCGCGGTTGGATATCGAGATTGGGATTATCTTTGATTTGCAAATACAAATCGAGGATATTGAGAGCGTTGAGAAGTTGACGCTTGTACTCGTGCAATCTCTTCACTTGCACGTCGAAGATGCTGTCGGGGTTGACCTCGACGTTGTTGTGTTCGAGGATATACTTTGCAAGGTCTTGCTTGTTTTGACGCTTGATATCGGCAAGGCGGTCTAGAACTTGTCTGTCGCCCATATATCTTTGCAAGTCTTGCAATTTGTCTGCGTCTTTGAGCCAGCCGTCGCCGATAAGCTCGTTGATGAGGGACGCAAGGCGGGGATTTGCCTCGGCAACCCAACGTCTGTGCGTGATGCCGTTGGTAACGTTGGTAAACTTTTCGGGGTGCATGCGATAGTAATCCGCAAAAACGTCGTTTTTGAGAATATCGCTGTGCAGTGCACTGACGCCGTTTATGGTGTGCGAAGTCACAAGGCAGAGATTTGCCATTTTAACCTGCCCGTTCGAAAGGATTGCGTTGCGGTTGACGACGTCCCAGTTGTTGGGATAGAACGCCCACAACTCGCCGCAGAAACGCTGGTTGATTTCCTGCACGATTTGATAAATTCTGGGAAGCAGGCTTTGGAAAAGGCTTTGCGGCCATTTTTCGAGGGCTTCCGCCATAACCGTGTGGTTGGTGTACGAAACGACGTGCGTTGCGATGTCCCACGCTTGATCCCAGCCGTAGCCGTACTCGTCGAGAAGAAGACGCATAAGCTCGGGAATACAGAGCGTCGGGTGCGTGTCGTTGATGTGGATTGCAACTCTGTCCGCAAGGTTGTCAAGGCTCGGATTGAACTTCAAGTGACGGCGCAAAATGGATTGAATGGACGCCGAAACGAAGAAGTATTGTTGTTTAAGGCGCAACGATTTGCCTTCGATGTGGTCGTCGGCGGGATAAAGCACCTTATTGATGGACTCCGCCATAGCCTTTGCCGCACTCGCCTTGATATATTCGCCTTTGCTGAACATATCCATATCGAAATCTTGCGGAGCTTGCGACTTCCAAAGTCTTAAACGGTTGACCGCACTGGTGTTGTAGCCGGACACGTTCATATCGTACGGCACTGCGTTTACAACGGTGCAATCTCTTTGCGTGACGGTGAGCTTGCCGTCTTGCCAGTTTTGATCCACCACGCCTCCGAATTTGACCTGATAAGTTTCTTCGGGACGGGGATTGAGCCAAACGTCGCCCATTTTGAGCCAATCGTCGGGCTGTTCGAGTTGCCAACCGTCAACGATAACTTGCTTGAAAATGCCGTAATCGTAAAGGATACAGAATCCGTTTGCGGGATAATCGCAAGACGTGAGCGAATCCATATATGCAGCGGCAAGTCTGCCAAGACCGCCGTTGCCGAGTCCCGCATCGGGCTCGAAAGCATAGATTTCGTCCATCTTCACACCGAAACTTTCAACCGCTTTCGTCACCTCGTCGGTGATCCCCATGTTGAAAAGATGGTTGCGAAGGGATCTTCCGAGCAAAAATTCCATGGACATATAGTAGACTTGTTTTGCGTTTTGGGCGCGGCACTCTTTTTTGAAGTTGACACGCTCGGACGTGAGCAAATCTCTGATGACCATGCAAGTTGCGCGGTAGATTTGCGCCTTGCTGGCGTCTTCGGCTTTGACGCCGAAATAACTGGTGAGCACGCCGGAAATGTGATTTTCGATTTCCTTTTGCGTAATGTTGAATTTCATATTCTTTCCTTCCTTCCGCTTTCCCCCGGACGAAAGATAATTATATTTTCTTGTTTATGCGCCTTTTTTCAGGCGCGAGGTTTACACTGTTGCTATCAAAGATTTTGATATATGTCGACGTATTTCTTTGCGCTGACGTCCCAACCGAAATCCGACTTCATATCGTTTCGAACAATCAAATCCCAGTTGTCCTTGTCGTTGTAGGTTGCGTATGCACGCCACACCGCGTCGAGCATATCGTATGCGTTGTAGGTCTTGAACGTGAATCCCTTGCCTTCGCCCGTTTCGGGATTGAACGCGGGCACGGTGTCTTTAAGGCCGCCCGTTTCGCGCACCACGGGCACGGAGCCGTATCTCATTGCAATGAGCTGGGACAATCCGCACGGCTCGAATTTGGACGGCATAAGGAAGATGTCGCTTGCGCCGTACAGTTTGGACGCAAGGTCGCTTGAAAACGCAAGGATTGCTCTGAACTTGTTTGGATGACGCTCCTCAACGGATTTCATCATGTTTTCGTACTTCCAATCGCCCGTGCCGAGCACAACGACTTGAACGTCCGCGCGCATAATGTCGTCAATCACGGCGCCGACAAGGTCGAGTCCCTTTTGCTCGGTGAGCCTTGTCACCATTGCGATGAGAGGACGATTTTCGTCAAAGGGCAAATTGATCATTTCGCAAATTGCCTTTTTGTTTTCCGCTTTCTTGACGGCGTAGTTTTTGACGGTATAATTTGCAAACAATCTCTTGTCCGTCTTTGGATCGTAAAGCGTTTGATCTATGCCGTTGACAACTCCGTGAAGTTTGTATCTGCGGTTTGAAAGAATACCTTCGAGCCCGTAGGAATAGAAGGGATCGAGAATTTCTTGCGCATACGTTTCGCTGACCGTCGTAACCGCATTGGAGGATTCTATACCGCCCTTCATATAGTTGACGCAATCGCCGTTCATCACGAGCGGACGCGCCCAGTCCGGCAAACCGAGAATATCTCCGATGAGATTGTCGCCGTACTTGCCTTGGAACTCGATATTGTGAATGGTAAACACGGTTTTGATGCGTTGATATTCCTCGCTTGCGCGATAGAACACGTCGAGGAACACGGGAGTAAGAGCCGTGTGCCAATCGTTTGCGTGAATCACGTCGGGGAAGAAATCGATGAGCGGCAACACTTCGAGCACCGCTTTGGAGAAGAACGCAAAACGTTCGCCGTCGTCAAAGTGGCCGTAAAGTCCTTTGCGCTTGAAATAATACTCGTTGTCCACAAAATAGTATGTCACACCGTCGTACGCCGCCTCGTACACTCCGCAGTATTGACGACGCCAACTCAAATCCACAAAAGTGGACGCAACGAATCTGACCGTATCGCGATACGTTTCTTTGATTTCTTCTTTGTAAAACGGGATTATCACCCTGCAATCGTGACCTTGCGCATTGAGTGCTTTTGGAAGCGCGCCCGCAACGTCGCCGAGTCCGCCCGAACGAACGAACGGCATTGCTTCAGATGCAACAAATAATATTTTCATATTTTTCTCCTTTTTGAAGGATGTAACTTTTTTTCATTTTGAGAGGGATATTTGGATGAAGAACAAGGAAGGTTGCGATTGAGCAGATAGGAGCGTACTTGTTGTACGTGATTATTTGAGCAATCGCACCTGACGCAGTTATTCGCCAAATAGCACTCTCAAATGACTTTGCCTTTGACAACCACCATCGGATAAGTCTCATACCCACTCAAAACTCTGCCCGGTTGAATGATGACGTCTTTGTCGGTGATGGTGTAATCGAGGGACGCATTTTCCATGACGATGGTGTCTTCCATGACGATGGAGTTGCGGATAACCGCGCCTTTGCCGACCTTGACGGAACGGAACAAAATTGAGTTTTCAACGGTGCCGTCGATGACGCAGCCGTCGGCTATGATGGAATTTTTGACGTTTGCGCCCTCTTTATACCTTGCGGGGACGCTGTCCTTGACCTTGGTGAGAATGGTGGAGTGCTTATAGAAGAGCTCCTCTCTCACTTCGGGTTTGAGAAGGTCCATGCTGCGCTTGAAGTAGGTTGGGATACGGTCGATGACGGCAACGTATTCCTTCACCTCGTAGTTCATGATATAAAGGTCTTGCAAATTTTCTTGCAAAATATCCTTTTCGAAATCGTAGCAGCCGTGCGCATAAGCGTTGTCTACGAGCGAGATGAGCAAGTCTTTTTTGACAAAGTACACGTTGAGGTTGCATTGTTGCTTGCCCGTGTCGCTTGCAACGGCGTAGCGCATGTCGGTTATGCGGTGATTTTTGTCGGACGTGATGACGAACTTTCTCGGCGTTACGTCGTCGGTGCTATATGTCAAAACGGTGATATCCGCGCCCTTTTCGATGTGGAACGCTTCCACCTCGTCAAAATCGATGTTATATGCGATATTCGTGTTCGAGATGACGACGTATTCCTCGTTGTTGTTCATAAGATAACCGCGAAGATTGAACAACGCTTCGATTTTGCCCTTGTACACTTTGTGTTCGCTGTTGAAAGCAAAAGGCGGGAAAAGCGTAAGGCCGCTGTTTTTTCTGTTTAAGTCCCAATCTCTGCCCATGCGGAGATGGTCCATAAGAGAGTTGTAGTTGTTGCGCGTGACGATGCCTATCGTGGTGATGTTGGCGTGCACGAGATTTGACAGCGTGAAGTCGATAAGACGATATCTTCCGCCAAACGGCAACGACGCCGTGGTGCGATGGATGGTCAAATCGTTGAGATGACTGTCGGGATCGGATGCGAACAAAACGCCCATGGTGTTGTTTTTCATAGTTTCCCCTCCTTAACCTATCATTTCGTTTGCGCCGACAACGGAGTTCGGAGCAAGATTGTAGTTCGGCGCAATGACGCTTATCTTCCACTCGCCGGGATTGCAATGTTGCAAGGTTTCGCCGACCATACAGTTTTTGCCGACGGTCGCATTCCATCCGACGATAGAATATCTTATATCCGCGCCGTCCTCGATAACCGCGCCCGGCATAATGACGGAATCCTCGATATAGACGTCTTTGCCGATTTTGACGGAATTGGAAATTATGCTGTTTTTGACGGTGCCGTTGATGACCGTGCCTTCGCTGACGAGACAGTTGATAACGTTGCCCGTCGGCGCGACGTAGTGCGGCGGCTCTGCGTTGTTGCGCGCGTAGATTTTCCACTTGTCGTCGTCAAGGTGAAGTTCCTCGCCTTTGAGAACGTCCATATTTGCTTCCCACAGCGACGAAATCGTGCCGACGTCCTTCCAGTAGCCGTCAAACTGATAAGCGTACATTCTTTGACCGTCCGCAAGCATCTTGGGGATGATGTTTTTGCCGAAGTCGTTTTCGCTGTTCTTGTCGTTTTCGTCCTCGATAAGATATTTGCGAAGTTTGTCCCACGTGAATATGTATATACCCATAGACGCCTTCGTGCTTTTCGGATTTTTCGGTTTTTCTTCGAATTCTTCGATTTGTTTGCTGTTCTTTTTGAGATTGAGGATGCCGAATCTCGACGCTTCCTCGATAGGTACGTCGCGCACTGCGATAGTGCAGTCTGCATTGTTGCGCTTATGCTCTTTGAGCATGTCGTGATAATCCATCTTATAGATGTGGTCACCGCTCAAAATGACGACGTAATCGGGGCTGTAATTGTCGATAAAGTCTATGTTTTGGTAAATCGCGTTCGCTGTGCCCTTGTACCACTCGCCCGACTTTGCGCCCATATACGGAGGCAAAACGTAGATACCGCCGCTGAGTCTGTCCAAATCCCACGGTTGACCGTTGCCGATGTATTGGTGAAGTTCGAAGGGGCGATATTGCGTAAGCACGCCGATGGTGTCGATGCCGCTGTTGATGCTGTTTGAAAGCGGAAAATCGATGATACGGTACTTCGCTCCGAACGGCACTGCCGGCTTTGCGACCGACGAGGTCAACACGCCAAGACGCGTGCCTTGTCCGCCTGCAAGAAGCATTGCGATGCATTCCTTTTTGGAAATTTTGCTCATTTATTTTTCCTCCTTATATTCCGGCTTCAAAAACATAACCGAGTTTTTGGGAATATTGACTTTGATAGAATACGGATAGCCGTGCGAGGGCTTTGCGCTTGCTCTGAACGAGGGACGACGTTCCTCTTCACCGCCGTACTTTTTGAGCGCGGAATACAAATCCGTTCTGTACGTCACGTTTTCGGGTACGCCCATGACGTATTTGAGTCTTTCGACGGGCGAGAAGTTGATTATGCAAATCACGTATTCGCCGTCCGCCGCCTTGCGAATGAAAGACACCACGTTTTGAGAGTTGTCGTCAACCACGATCCACTTGAATCCGTCGTAAGTGCAATCCAGTTGCCACATCGCCTTGTTTTCGAGATAGAAAGCGTTGAGATCCTTCATAAATTTCTGGAAGGTGCGATGGCGCGGATAATCCAGCAAGAACCAGTCCAGTTGTTGAGCGTAATTCCACTCGATGAACTGCGCAAACTCGTTGCCCATAAAGTTGAGTTTCTTGCCGGGATGCCCCATCATAAAGCCGTAGAACGCTTTAAGTCCTTCGAACTTTTGGTCGTAGTCGCCCGGCACTTTGTTTATCATGCTGCATTTGCCGTGCACCACTTCGTCGTGTGAGATGGGAAGAATGTAGTTTTCGCTATACGCGTAAGTGATTGCAAAGGTAAGATTGTTGTGATTGTCTTTCCTGAAAAACGGATCGAGGGACAGATAGTGCAAACTGTCGTTCATCCACCCCATATTCCACTTGAAATTGAAACCCAAACCGCCGTCGTAGGCAGGTTTAGTAATCATGGGATAAGCGGTGCTCTCCTCCGCAATGGTGAGTGCGCCGTGATACTTCGACAAAATGGCGGTGTTCATTTGTTTCAAGAAATCTTTTGCTTCGAGATTGTAGTTGCCGCCGTATTGGTTGGGTGCCCACTCGCCGTCTTTTCTGCCGTAATCGAGATAGAGCATGCTCGCAACCGCGTCGCAACGGATGCCGTCGATGTGATAGACGTCAAACCAGAACATTGCCGCCGAAATGAGGAAAGATTTGACTTCGTTTTTGCCGAAATCGTAAACCATCGTGCCCCATTCTTTATGTTCGCCCTTGCGCGGGTCGGCATATTCGTAAAGAGGCGTGCCGTCGAAAAGGCGCAGACCTTGCTCGTCGCGCGGAAAGTGTGCAAGCACCCAGTCCAGAATGACGCCTATGCCCGCTCTGTGGCAACGGTCGATAAACTCCATTAGGTCTTTGGGCGTGCCGTAGCGAGAAGTCGGAGCAAACATACCCGTGGTCTGATAACCCCAGCTTCCGTCGAAAGGATATTCGGTGAGCGGCATAACCTCGATGTGCGTGTATCCCATCTTTTTGACGTAAGGGATAAGCTCGTCCGCCATCGCGCTGTAATTGATATAGTTGCCGTCCGCATACTTTTTCCACGAGCCGAAATGAATCTCGTAAATGTTGATAGGCGAGCCGTAAGGATTGAAGTTTTCCCTCTCTCTCATCCACTTTTTGTCCTTCCAGCGATAGCCGGAAATGTCGTAAAGTTTGGAAGCGTTTGCCGGTGCGGTTTCAAAATGCAAGCCGTAGGGGTCGCACTTGAACACGGTTTCGCCGCTCTCGAACGTGATTGCGTATTTGTACGCCTGAAATTGAGTTGCGCCCGCAATGAAAGTCGTCCAAACGCCGTCGTCCTGTCTTTGCATGCGGTTTGCGTTTACGTCCCAATCGTTGAAATCGCCCACAACCGAAACAGAGGAGGCGTTGGGAGCCCACACGGCGAAATCCCAGCCGTCGACTCCGTCCTCTGCGCTCGGGGCGGGCGAGAACATTTTATGCGCTTGATAATTCGTTCCTTCGTGGAACAAATAGCTTGCATAACTGTCTTTTTGTTTTGCCATTACTTTCTCCAAAAGCAAATCCCTTATCGACAAAAGGATATACTTCTATTATTATTTATAACTATTGTAACAAAAATAAATCGCGCGTACAAGAGCAAATATGTAAATTTTTTGCAAAAATGCAAAATTTGTTGAAAACATTTTTTGAAAAATGTAAAAAACGGCACTTTTTTTCGAGTTTTTGTAAGGATTTTATTTGCAAAAACCCTTGATTGCAAAAACCGTACTTCCGCTTCCCGACATCAAAACTTTGTCGTATCCTTGATTTTTCAAGCAGTCGTACTCGATTTTAATTTGATTATTCAAAGCGCAGGCAGGCGCAAAAAGGTCGTTGCGCAAAAGAGAAATCGCCTCGTCCACCGTTTGAGGAATATTTTGCAAATCGTATTTGCCGTCCTTCGTTTCGTCGAAAAGTTTGTAGCACGCGCCGCTGTCGCTGCCGCCTTTTGCGATTATCTCCAAAACGTCGATTTTGCCTTGATAATTCAATTTTTCAACCACTTCTCCGACGCCTCGAACTCTGCACGCTCCGCCCTCGACCATACACGGCACGTCGCTGCCCAATGAAAGCAAAAAATCGGTATCTAACGGGGTGTTACCCCCTTTTTCAAGCAAGTATTTCCTCACCGCTTTTATTGCGCACGCAATTGCCGCCGACGAGCCGCCAAGCCCTGCTCCGAGGGGTACGCCCTTGTATATTTCAAGTGTGCCGCCCACGCAAAAATACTCCGCAATTTTTTGCAACTTATCGTTTGCAAAACGCAAAAATCTCGTTTCGTCAAGACCGTCGAAACCGCCTGCGATTTTTATATCGAAACCGACTTTGTCTTCGTCGGGGCAAAACTCAACTTTGTCCGCATACTTTTCAAACGGATAAACAATCATATCAAGCGTATGCAAGCCGTCTTTTTTGCCGGTTATCGCAAGGGACAAATTAAGTTTTGCGGGCGTAATTGCGACAAACTTCACTTCTCTTCCCCTTCGAGCAAATCGAGAGTTACGACAAACTCCGTCGTAAAGTTTTCGATAGGCTCTTTTGCAAGCTCTATGTTTCCGCCGTGCATTGTGACTATCTTTTTGCACACCGCAAGCCCCAATCCCGAACCTTGTTTATTGCGCGATTTTTCACCCACCACAAACGCTTCGAAAACGTCCGCTTTGGACTCTTCGTTTATGCCGGGGCCGTTATCGGCAAGCGAAATCCTTGCCTTATTTCCCTCTCTCTCAACGCCGAAACGAAGCGTCGAACCTTGCGGAGTGTATTTGAAGAAATTTCCCGTAAGGTTTTCAAACACACGCAAAAGCTGTCCTTTGTCCACGTTGCACACAAGCGGTTCTTCGCAAATCTGCGCGTCGAGAATATAGCCTTGCACTTCGAACTCGTCGTAGATGTTTGCAAGGAAAGTTCTTGCAAGCTCGGCGACGTCGCACGGCTTTTTGTCAAGCGCGAAATCGGGATGTTCGAGCTTGTTGTATTCGTAAAACTGATTGATGAGTTCCGCCATCTGATTGGACTTCGTGAGAATGATTTGCAAATATTTTTGTTTGTCCTCTTCGCTTACAAGTCCGTCTTTTATAGCCTTTGTAAAGCCTTGAATTATCGTGATCGGCGTCTTCAAATCATGAGACAAGCCTGCAAGCATACGCTGTTTGTCCGCTTCCAGAGCAAGACGTTGCTCCTCGCTTGCGTCGAGGATGTCCACCATCTCGTTGAAACTGTCGTAAAGATGCTCGAATTCCTTTGAACCTTTATAATTTAAATGCTCGTGCTTCTCTTGGGAAGGGAAGGTCGTCATCGCATACGAAAGCACGGCAAGCGGACGTTGAACGTGCTTGTTGATGTAGCGGATATAAAACACCATAACCGTTGCGAACAACGCAAGTATGCCGAGCGCAACGACGACGATAAACAAATAAATCACCGCGGTGTTGTTCATATCCTCGTCCATGAACACCGCATAGTAGTCCACCCCATCCGCGCCTTTGAAGGAAAATCTGAAAAGACGCTCTTCTTCGTGCGTTGCGTTGTACGTGAGATAATCGTATTCTTTTTGAGTAAAACTTGTTTTCGTCGTGGAAATGGAAGAGGAAACGATGTTGTACGTTTCTCTCTCGTCCTTGCTCAAAAGATAGTATCTTTCCTGCGTGTTTCCCTCGCTGTCGAGATAACTTATGGTGATAAGATAATTGTACTTGTCCGACGATATTTTGAAATTGTGCACCGCCCTCGTTTCGCTCTGATTGAACCTTGCGATGCAATCAAGCTCGCTCACGCTGTACTCGTTCGGAGTTTGCAAGGTTGAATAAACGGTATTTCCGTCTGAGGTTACGATTTCGAGCCAACCGCTCCTGCCCAAAATTTTGTCAGCGGGGATTCTGGAATAGTTGCCGTTTTGGAGTTCTTTTGTGTAGTCGGGAATACCCTTTTGTCTTATGTTTATGCCGTTTTCCGAAAACGCCCAATTAACAACTCCAAAAATTGCCACAACGCCCAAAATTATGATGAGCGAAAAGGACACGAAACTACGAATAAGCAACGCAAGAAAACTCGCGTTGTCTATGCGCGGCGGTAATTTGGTTTTTTCTCGCGCTCTCGTTTTTTTGCAATTGTCAACCGAATCGATGTTTAAAGCCTCGGTTTTGGATTGATAATCGTCGCGTTTTGTCAATTTATTGTTTTTCAACCTTATATCCGAGTCCTCTTAACGTCTTTATGTAGCGCGGGTTTTTCGGGTCGTCCTCGATTTTATCTCTGAGGTTCGATATATGCACCATCATGGTGTTGTCGTCGTTTGCGTAGTAGTCGCCGTTGACCTCTTCGTATATCTGCATCTTGGTGAATACTCTGCCGGGCGACTTCATCAGCATAAGCAGAATTTTGTATTCGGTTGCCGTGAGATTGACGGGAATGCCGTTTTTTTCAAGCGTAAGCGTGTTGGTATCGAGCGTAAGTTCGCCGATAGTGATTTTGCCGTCGTCCTCTTCCTGCACGTTGCCCAGCTTGTAGAATCTGCGAAGGTTTGCGTTGATGCGCGCGATAAGTTCGAGCGGATTGAAAGGCTTGACCATATAATCGTCCGCGCCGAGATTTAGTCCCAAAATTTTGTCGCTGTCAAGTTGAGCGGCGGACAAAATTATGATGGGAACGTTGCTTTTTTGACGGATGTATTTTGTAAGTTCGTAGCCGTTCATTCTGGGCATCATGATATCGACGAGCGCAAGGTCGATTTTTTGTTTGTCGAAAATCTCCGTTGCCTCCACGCCGTCCTTTGCCCAAAACGTCGAAAAACCTTCGTTTTCAAGATATAGTTTGAGCAGTTTGACGATATCCTCGTCGTCCTCTGCAAGCAAAATGTTGAAACTCATCGTTCACCTCTGTTCTTAATAAAAAGATTATAACATATATATTTTTATTTTCAACTTAAAATAAAATAAGGATAACGTGAACAAAACGTAAAACTTTCGTCTTGCTCATCTTTTTCACACAAAAACGCCACCGCTTTGTGCGACGACGTTTACGTTTTGTCGGTTAATTGTTTGTTGATTTTACGCTTTTTCGCGCTTTTGCTTCTTTTTCTTGATTTTGTTGAGATCGTCGTTGATTTTAAGCACTTGCTCTTTCGTAAATTTGCCGCCCAACATCATAAGCGCGCGTTTGAGAGTAAATCCCATTGCCATGTTTATCATGGATTTGTTCACGTCGCGCAAATTGACGCCCATCACGCTTATGCCTTTTCCTTTCTTCTTGTCGGATTTTTCCTCTTTTTTTCCGCTCGACATCGCTTTTTTCAGTGAAAGCAGCGTCTTAACGGCAAAAATCTTGCCTTTGAAGGGTTTGAGGATGTCCCCTATCGTATCGTTTATCGACAAATATCCGACGGGCGTGTTTATCTCGAACCAGTTGATTACGCAGTGGTCGTCTTTCATCACGTAATCCATATTCGGCGTGTCTACTTTCCTTATTTTCGCCTCGTCGCGAAGCTCGCCCGCTCTTGCTTCGAGCAGCGTTTCGCCCTCGTTTTTCACTTGAAACTCAAAGAAAGGAAACTCTCCCTTTTCTTTGCGCTCGACAAGAGTGCCGTTTGCGTACAATTCGACTATCGGTTGATTGGAGTACACCTTGACGAGAGTGGTATCTTCCGTGCGGTCAACGTATCTCTTTGAGCATATATGCAAAACAGGTTCGCTCGAAAGCCACGCCTTGTAGGCGTAGAAAGCGTCCTTTTTGTACTTTCTATCAAAGTTCACCAACCCTTTGTGATTCATGCCGCTTTCGCCGCCTTCCGCTCTTGCGTCAGCCGCGAAGTCGAACATATTCCACACGTGCGTTGCCCAAAGATACGGACGTTTTGCGATTTGTTTGATAAGCTCCTCGTGATAATACGCCTGATATTCTTCGGTGTAATCTCCCTGTTCGGGATGCGACGTATGCCAGTTCAGAGCCTCGCATCCGTATTCGCTGAGTCCTATGGCTTTATTAGGATACTTTTTATGGAAATCGTCAAACCACTTGCCGTATTCGTGCACGTCGCCGCCGTACCAGCCGAAATAGTGATTGTAGGACACCACGTCCGAAACGTGCACGTATTCCTCGCCCGTATCGCAAGCGGTCAACACCGCCGCCGTAGTCGGTCTTGTCTTGTCGAGCGAGCGCACCAGTTTTTGCAGCTCTCTATGGTTTTCCACAAGCCCCTTGTCCGCGCTTCCCATGGATATTTCGTTGGACAATCCCCACACGATTATGCACGGATGGTTGTAGTTTTGGCAGATAAGCTCGCGCATTTGCGAGAAAGTGTTATCTTTTCCGAGCGGCATATGCCTTGAAATATACGGAATTTCCGCCCACACGATCAAACCTCTTTCGTCGCATAAATCGTAAAAATACTGCGCGTGTTGATAGTGCGCAAGTCGCACGGTGTTCGCCCCGACTTCGCAAATCAAATCCACGTCCTCTTTGTGATTCTCTTTTGAAATCGCGTTGCCAATGCCCGGTCTGTCCTGATGCCTTGACACGCCCCTCAAACTATACTCTTTGCCGTTGAGCAAAAATCCTCTTTGCGGATCTATCTCGAAAAAGCGGCACCCGAAGCGTGCGCTGACTTCGTCCGCGACCTCACCGTCGCAAACGAGTTTTGCAACCATAGTATACAAATACGGGTCTTTTCTTCCGTTCCAAAGACGCACGTCTTGAATATCGAGAACGGCGATGGGATTGTGCCCCGACACGCTTTTTGTTGCAATCTCTTTTCCGTCCGCCAGAATAGAAAACTCGACTTCTCCGTCGCAAAACGCTTGCGCCTCGACTTTTGCGTCCTTTCCGCATACGGTCGGCGTAATTTTGATACCCGGTGCGCCGAAATAGTCTAAATCGAAATGTTTGCGATTGACGCCTATAAGGCTCACGTCGCGATAAATTCCGCCGTAAAACGTGAAGTCCGCAACCTGCGGATACACGAAATCGTTTGGCGAATTGTCAACCACTATGACAAGCAAATTGTTCTCTTTAACGTCGTCGAGCTTGACTCTGAACGTCGAATAACCGCCGTGGTGCGTGCAAACGTGTTTTCCGTTGAAATACACTTTTGCGGTGGAATTTGCACCGTCGATTTGCAAATATACCTCTTCTCTACTTGGAAAATCTTGCTTTTTCAGCTCTTTCACAAAGCAACCTGCTCCGCGGAAATAGTCGTTTCCGCCGTCCTGTCCGTCTTTACCGTTCCATGTGTAAGGCAAATTTAACTCTTGCCAATCCGACGGCAAATTTGCAGGCACTTCGCTTGTGCCGAGAGAAAAACGCCATCCGTCGTTGATAATCTTCGTCGTTCTCATAAAATCCGTTCCTTTTTAGATGGATATAAACTTGAAATTATTATATACCCGATTATCCGCCGTTTCAACGGTTGATTTTGGTTTTGATTATATTAAAGTTTAAAAAAGCCTCAATCGATAATTGAGATGAAGAATAAGACAGAGCCTCATCCGTCGGACAGGAGCGTACTTGTCGTACGTGACTGTTTGTCGGTGAGGCTCTGACGCAGTTATTCGCTCAATTATCGATTGAGGGGTTTCATTGTGGGGAACAAAAGCACGTCCCTAATAGATGCGCTGTCTGTGAGGAACATAACCATACGGTCGATGCCGATGCCCAAACCGCCCGTGGGAGGCATACCGTATTCGAGCGCGGTGCAGAAGTCCTCGTCGTAGGGTTGCGCCTCTTCGTCGCCCTTTGCTTTGGCGAGCATTTGTTGCTCGAAACGAGAGCGTTGATCGAGAGGATCGTTGAGTTCGCTGAAAGCGTTGCCGCCTTCGCTTGCGCAGATGAAGAACTCGAATCTCTCTGTGAGACGAGGATCTGACGGTTTCTTCTTTGCAAGCGGACTGACCTCGACGGGATAATCGGTGATGAAAACGGGGCCCGTGAGTTTTTCTTCTACAAATGCGTCGAAGATATTGTAAAGTGCGTGTCCCCAAGAGGTGTCGGAAGGCATATCCAATCCCATCTTGTTTCCTGCCGCGATGAGTTCTTCAAGCGGTTGGTTGTCGAAATCCAGTCCCGTATATTTCCTCACCGCTTCAACCATCGTAAGCCGCTCCCACGGTGTTTTTAGGGAAAGAGGCGTGCCTTGATACACGATGTCAAGCCCTCCGCACACACGTTCTGCCGCCGTGGTGTAAAGCTCTTCGGTGATATTCATCATCTCGTTGTAATCGACGTAAGCCTGATAAAGTTCGATGGTGGTAAATTCGGGATTATGCTTCGTATCCATGCCTTCGTTACGGAATTGGCGACCGATTTCGTACACCTTCTCGAATCCGCCGACGATACAGCGCTTTAAGTGCAATTCGGTTGCAATACGCATGTACATATCGATGTCGAGCGTGTTGTGGTGCGTGATGAACGGACGCGCGTTTGCGCCGCCTGCAAGCGTGTTGAGCACGGGGGTTTCAACCTCGATAAAGCCTTTTTTGTCAAGCACTTCGCGGATTGTGGATATAATCTTGCTGCGCTTTACAAACACCTCTTTGACCTCGGGATTTGCGATGAGATCGACGTAGCGTTGACGGAAGCGAAGTTCTGGATCGCGAAGTCCGTGGAATTTTTCGGGAAGAGGAAGCAACGATTTTGAAAGCAAAGTCGCGCTCTTGACGTGCACGGAAATCTCGCCCGTTTTGGTCTTAAAAACAAAGCCCTTTATGCCGATGATGTCGCCCACGTCCGTTTTTTTGAAGTCTTGGTACTCGTCAACGCCCATATCGTCGCGGCTGAAATAACCTTGCATTCTGCCGTCGCTGTCCATGATGTGGCCGAAACTTGCCTTGCCCATAATGCGTTTGGACATAAGTCTGCCCGCGATGCTGACTTCCTTGCCCTCGAACTCGTCGTAGTTTGCAAGGATTTGTCCTGCGGTTGCAGTGCGCTCGTATGAGGTGATTTCAAAAGGATTTTCGCCCTTTTGGACAAGTTCGTCGAGTTTTGCGATTCTGACCTTGCGCACCTCGTTTACGTCGACTTCTTTCTCTTGAACGGGTGCGTCGTTGCGGATTTCTTCACTCATTTTTGTTTCTCTCTATAAAAAAGCAATACGCTTGCTCAAAAGAGCAGGCGCAAGTGTGTTGTCTGAAAGTATATTACTTGATGTTGACGACTTTGTATTCCTCGTCGCCGTGCGCTGTGGAAAATCTCACGATTTCGCCGGACTTTTTGCCCAAAAGAGCTTTGCCCAGAAGAGATTCGTTGCTGATTTTGCCTTTTGCAAAGTCCGCTTCCGTTTCGCCCACGAGTTGAACGGTCATAACTCTGTCTTCCTCGTCGTCGAGTTCGCCGAGATATTCGACGGTGATGACGTTGCCGATAGACACCTTGTGGTTGCCGCTCTTCTCAATGATGACGGCGTTTTTGATACGTTCTTCGAGTTCTTTGATTTCGGAAGCAACTTGGCTCTCTTCTTGTTTTGCCGCATCGTATTCGGCGTTTTCGGACAAGTCGCCGAGCTCTCTTGCGTGTTGCAATTTCTTTGCAACGTCCTCGCGCAAATAGACGATGAGATAGTCAAGTCTTTGTTTAAGCTCTTCAAGACCTTCCTGGGTAAGATAAACTTCTTTCATTATTTCCTCCTGGCGCACGTGCGCCAACTTATTCTTTATAGATTATTCCGCTTCGTTTTCGGTTGCGGTTTCTTCTTCGCTTTGATTTTCTTCCGCGCTTTCGCTTTCAACGTCCTCGTTTGCGTCGTCCGCGCCTGCCTCTGCCGATTCGTCCTGCGTTTCATCGCATTGAGCATCGGCGCAATCCTGCGCCTCTTCCTGCGCTTCTTCGGTTTCGGCAGACGTTTCCTCGGTTACGATTTCTTCGACGTTTTCGGTTTCGTTTGCCGATCCCGATTTTGCCTCTTGCGCGTTCATTTCTTCGAGCTTCTTTTCCACTTTCGCCTGTACTGCGGCTTGGTCTGCTTTGTACTTGGGCGTGAGAGCCATAACCTTGATTTCGATGGAGCTGAACTTAAATCCGAACTCGCCGAAGAACACGTCTTCGAGCAAGGTACGCAAATATGTTTCCGCCTCTATGACGTCCTTATCCACGACTTTGACGTTGACTTTGAGGCGAACGCCGTATTCGTCGCTCACAAGCGCGACTTTTTTGCACTTTACGCCCTCGACCTGCTTGCAGGTTTGTTTGACGAGTTTCGTCACGACGTTTGCAGACACTCTTACGCTGCCGCCCTTTTCCTGACGGAGCGTGATTTCTTTCACCACGTCGCTGTTGACGAATATAAGCACCAGCGATACCACCGCAAGCACGAGATAGAGTATTGCGAGTGTGACGATAAGACCTTGCACGAGTTTACTTTCGAATTCGGTTGCTTCGATTCCGCCGAATGCCGTGACGACAAGCACCATGATAAGGATGATTGCCACAACGATAGAGCAAGACGCAAATATTTTTTCGAGATTCTTTTTCATACATTCACCTCATTGCAAAGTCTTTTCGCTTTGCTGTTTATATAATATAAACTAAGATTGATAATTAGTCAATCGTGCACAAAAATTTTTATCGTTTATATTGTTTGATATACCGTGCGTTTTAGTCCGCATTGTCGGATACTTTGCTTCGTATGCCGTATTCTTTGAGCAAATCGATCGTACGTTTTGTCAAAACGTCGTCGAAATCGAACAATTGCACGTATTTTTCAAATGCTCGAGTCAGCTCTTGCGCGCTTTTCCCGTATATGTTTTCAAACGCCTTCGGCATATCGTTTTGCTTGTAAAGCGACAAATATTTTTCAATGCCGTAAGCAAAAATCAACCACTCCGTAAAAGCACCTGCGACGGGATATGTCAAAGCGCAGTCGTTTTCAAAGAAACAATCTTCATCCAACAACTTGTCGAAAGGCAGATACAATCCGTTATCGATATAACTTTTTGTCCATACGATATTCGGAATCCCCCACCAGATGCGGTCGAAATACATGGCAAGACCTTCTCGAATCGCAGGGCTGTTAGGACGGTTTATCGTGTAACTCACGACGTGAGCGTCCTCGTGGAAGCCTATACATTTTACGTTGTCGTTGTACACGGCATAAATCTTGTCGGGAATATCGGCAAACCCGTTGCACGGTTCGTTGTCGCCGTACGCTCTTCCGACTTCTTCGGGAGAATCGCAAAGATAATAGCGGATTTTAAAAGACGGCGTCGTTTTGAGAGTGTTGCAAATACGCTCTAAACACTTTTCCTGCATATCGGCTATTTTTTCAATATCTTTTTCGGCACAAGAATTTTCGCCGTAATTGAAAATATAGTGTTTTGTTTCAAAGATTTTCATACATCTTCTCTCACTCGATAGGCACAAGGACTTCCCTGTGCTTTACAAAAGTGCTCAGATGCGTAAAGCCGATTTCTTTGAGCATTTTGCACGCCTCGTCGAAGTTTTTGCAAATATCACCCCTGTGTGCGTCCGAGCCGTAACTTATCTTGCGGCCGCCCAGCTCGTAATATCTTTCGATGATATCTCTTTGCGGAGCCATCTCGTGATGGAAGTTGATTTCGAGTGCTTTGTCTCTTGATATTATGCCTTTCAAAATCGCGTCAATCTCGTTTGGAAAGTCCTTGTAGCGAAGCAACTTATCGCGATACGGCGCGCCGTGTGCGATGTAGCCGATGTGCGCCACGATGTCGTATTGATAGGGTGCGTCGAGGCTTTCCAAGATGGTTTCGAGGTATCTGCGATACACCCTCTTTTTCGTCTTGAACAAAAACGCCATTTTGAAATACACGTCGTAACCGTCCACGCAATGCACCGAATTTATAACCACGTCGAAAGGATATTTTGCAATGGCTCTTTGATACGCTTCTTTTGCCGCTTGACTTGAATCATAACTTGCCTCAATGCCGAAACAGAGGTTTAAAGTGTTGTTTTTGTCATCGTCAAGTGCTTTTTTTGCTTCCGACCACGTCTTGTAGTATTTTTCCAAATCGAGATTGGGCCAACTCACCGGCGCGCGATTTTTGCCGTATTCGAAATCATAATCGAGGTGCTCGGTGGTTGCAAGATAGCAAAGACCTTGCGCCTTTGCTTCTTGCACGATTTGCGAAATCGGCACTTTGCCGTCGTGTGAATTGTTGCTATGGACGTGGGTGTCGCACTTCATTTTTTATCACTCCAAAACCGCTTTGATACGTCTTACGCCTGCGGAAGAAGATTGCTCTTTGACGATACGGAATTTGCCCAGTTCGCCCGTGCGTTTTGCATGCGGTCCGCCGCAAATTTCTTTTGAAATGCCGATTGTGTACACTTTTACGACGTCGCCGTAGCGGTTGTCGAACACACCGATTGCGCCTGCGTTTTTCGCCTCTTCCACGGACATCTCTTCGAGTTTGATTTCGCTGTCTTTTGCGATTTCGTCGTTGACAACCTTTTCGACCTCTGCAATTTCTTCCTGCGTCAGTGGACGGGGGAAGTTGAAGTCGAAACGCAATCTTTCGGACGTGATGTTGCTGCCCTTTTGTTGAATGGAATCGTCGTGAAGCACCAGTTTGAGTGCGGCGTTGAGAAGGTGCGTTGCGCTGTGAAGCCTTGTCGTAAGCTCGCCGCCGTCCGCAAGTCCGCCCTTAAACTTCTGTTCCGCACCCGCTTTGGAGAGTGCTTGGTGGTCCGCAAACGCCTTGTCGTAGCCGTCTTTGTCGAGGGTGTAGCCCTTTTCTTTTGCAAGCTCTTGCGTCATCTCGATGGGGAAACCGTAGGTGTCGTAAAGTCTGAACGCGGTCTTTCCGGGGAACACCGTCATATTTTGAGGAAGGTGCGCCACGATTTTGTCAAATTCTTTCAAGCCTTGTTCGATGGTCTTTGCAAACTTGTCTTTTTCCGCTTCGAGTTCGCTTACGATTCTGCCCTCGTTCTCTTTGATATAGGGATATGCCTCTTCATACTTTGCAACATAGAGTTTTGCAAGCGTTACGAGTGCGCTGTCGTCGATGTCGAGAGTTCTGCAATATCTCATAGCTCTGCGGATAAGGCGGCGCAAAACGTAGCCTTGATCGACGTTTGAAGGAGATATGCCCTTGGGATCTCCGAGGAGGAAGGTTGCGGTACGGGTGTGGTCTGCGATTATGCGCATTGCAACCGTCATGGTTTCGTCCTCACCGTACTTCTTGCCCGAAAGCTCTTCGAGCTTCTTTATCGCAAACGCAAAGAGGTCGGTTTCGTAAACGGATTTGTATCCGTTGAGGATGCAAAGCATTCTTTCAAGTCCCATACCCTCGTCAACGTTCTTTTGTTTGAGGGGTGAGAACGTGCCGTCGGTGTTTTTGAAGTATTGCATAAACACGTCGTTGCCGATTTCCACGTACTTTCCGCAATCGCAAGCTGGCGAACAGTCGGGCGAGCATTTGGGTTTGCCCGTGTCGATAAACATTTCGGTGTCGGGGCCGCAAGGACCGGTTATGCCGGCAGGTCCCCACCAGTTGTGCTTTTTGTTGCAGTAGAAGATGTGGTCTTCGGGGATGCCTTGCGCTTTCCAGTAGGACGCGCTTTCCTCGTCACGCGGACAATCTTCGTCGCCTGCAAACACCGTTACGGCAAATTTGTCTTTGTCAAATTCCAATTGATTGAGCAAAAAGTCGTACGAGCAAGCGATTGCATACTCTTTGAAGTAGTCGCCCAGCGACCATCTGCCCAACATTTCGAAGAACGTGCAGTGAGTTGCGTCGCCAACCTCGTCTATATCGCCCGTACGCACGCACACTTGAACGTCGGTAAGACGGTTGCCTGCGGGGTGTTTTTCGCCCAAAAGATAAGGCACGAGCGGATGCATACCCGCCGTCGTGAAAAGCACGGTGGGATCGTTTTCGGGGATGAGGGACGCCGAGCCGATGACGGCGTGTCCCTTGGACTTGTAATAGTCGAGATACAGTTTGCGAAGTTCGCTTGAATTTAGTTGTTTCATATATACCTCTATGGTGAATATTTCTATTTTTCAGCCGTTTGTTTTTACGGCGATATTTTGCTTTTGCAGTTCTTCGAAAAATGTTTCGGGGAGCAGCGTTTCCTTTATCGCTCTCGTAAAGGCGAGGGTCGTCTTACCGTTTGTGGTGATTGCGCCGAGATTTTGCGTGTTGTTTTTGGACACGTTCATGTTGAGAGCATATCTTTCGACGCCCATGCATTGCGGGGACGTCACGTTGCCGAGATTGCTGAATATTATGGTTTGGCGAGAGCGCATAAACACTCTTCCCATGCGCAATATCGCAGTCTTCAAAAACAACGGAACGACTTTCAAAATCCAGTTCTTTTGCGCTTTGACCGTCGTCGAAATAAACGCGTCGAGCTTGTCCTTTGCCGAGAGAATTTTCAGTTGTCTTTGAGTTTCCTTTGCACATTCTTCGATGCTCTTACACTCGTTCGGAGCAAGGATTATTCTCACGAAAGTGACAAAGTTTCGCATGGTTTTCGAGGGATAAAGCGCACGCAAATTGACGGGTATCATCACTGCGATGGGCAACTTGTTTTTGCAAGTTTTTTCAATCGAATACGCCAAAACGCCCGCGATATACGCTGTAAACGAAACGCCGATTTCCTTTGCTTTTTTAAGCACGTCTTGCGCCTCTGCAACGCCCTCGCTCACCGCATAGCCGTCTTTTGACAGCGTGCCTTTTATGCGATGAGGCACCTTGCCCGCAAGTGCTTTGAGGTTCATTTGCCCTAGGGATATGGGCTTGTAGTTTTTTTCAAAACTATCCTCGATTTCCTCTTGATGCGGTTGACTTTGCCAGTCTATCGTCCCCTCGTCATCGACTTCTATGCCGAGCAACTCTCTGTATCTTTTGACGATACTTTTCAAAAAAGCGAGTGCGCCGTTGCCGTCTGCGAGAGCGTGGAACATTTCAAGCACGATTTTGTTGCCGAGTGCGGACACTCTGAACCAATATCCGTTGGTGTCGGCAGGATTGATCGGCTTCAAAAGCGTTTCTTCCGCAAAGACCTTGCACGGTGCGTCGTTGTATTCGAAAAAGTGCCACGCATAACCCTTTTTGAGCCGCACTCTGTACGCTTCGAATCTGGGCAAAACGTCGTTGAGCGCAATTTGCAATTTGTCCTTGTCCACCTCTTCCGTCATGATTGCGGAAATTCTGAAAAGGCTTTGCGCTTTTTTCGTGGACATTATGGGATAGAATTTTGCCGAATGGTCAAGCTCGAAACGCAATTTTTTTTGCGATTTTTTCGACGTTTTATCACGGTTTTTTGCGGTTTTTTCGCTAGTTTCGCTGCGATTTTCGGCGGTGTTTTTGCTCTCTTGCGACAATTTTTGCCACTTCCTTTTCGATAATTCTCGATATATTGCATATATTTTATTCTTTTTTAATATTATTGTCAATGAATTGTGCCATGCTTGTGTTCGGCGCAAAAGGAGCGATATGGATTTTTCAAAAAATCAATCTTCAAAAACTCAAACACAATCTCAAAAAGCCATCGAGCAAGCCGCCAAAACCGCGCAAAAATCCTCTCATAAAGTGGAGCTCGACCACCTGCACGCAATGAGCGTAACGGGAGTGGAGGACGTGCCGACTTTCACAGACAAAACAATCGTAATTCGCCTAAAAGGCGAAACGTTGACGGTTTCGGGGCAGAATCTTGCCGTAAAAAATCTTGACGTCACCGAGGGAAAACTGCAAATCGAGGGACAAGTCAACGCTCTCAAATACTCGACGCAGACCTCCCCTACTTCGTTTGCAAAACGCATTTTCAAATGACTCAATTGTATCTCGGGGCAAACGCAAAAGCGCAGGCAATTTGCTTTGCGCTTTGCTTTGCGGCAGGGATTGTCGCAGGCTTTTTCGCGTTGTTGTACACAAAAAAAGCGGGCTTTGTCGAGCGCGCCCTTCTCGACCTTTTCGCTACGGGCGTCATTGGTGCGATTTTTATATGCTGCATTGAGTTTTTTATGCAGGGACTACCCTCTTTTTACGGTGTTTTGGCATACGTTTCCGGCACGGCAACACTGCCGCTTATCGTCAAAAAAATCGGAAAAATCAAGCGTGAAAAAGCATATAAAACCTTAATCAAGGTGCGGAAAAGTTCTCGACAAAGTAGCGAAAAAAAGGGCGAATAACACCGCATTTTGTCTTGTTTTGCCTCTTGTCTTTCCTTTTGGGCGAAGTGTGCTAATATAGGCACAGGAGGCAAAAAATGAGCAACGTAAAACACAAAAACTGCATCGTCAGACAGCTTGCCAAAAGTGCGAAATCCAGACTTTGCAAAAACGACTACGAGCAAGAAGTTGCGCCCACGGGAGCAACGCCCGAACAAAAAGAAATATATCTCAAGCTTTGCAAACTGCAAAAAGACGGTGAAACGGTGACCAATCCCGTTGCGAGTTTTGCCGATCCCGAAAAGCTGAAAACACTGTCCCACGAAGAAAAACAACGCTACATACTCTCTCTTTGCGCCGATTACGTGAGCGTAAAAAAATATTTGGACGAAAAAGCAAGAAAAATCGGCTGACGCAAAAACCATATGTTTTTGCAATTGTTTGAAAATGTGATTTTGACAAAATACGGCTTTTATGCGTTCGTTTTGACTATATAAACGCTGCTTTTGATAAAAAATCTTTGATTGTCGGTGGCAAAGGGCAAATTGTTGCGTGAAAATTGTACAAAATTTTCCGTTTCTATCATTGACTTTAACGCACGATAATAATATAATATCAAAAGAATAGTTTTTAAGGAGATGAACTATGTATACAAGATGTCCCAGCTGCAGAGCCGAAATCAGTTTCGAGCCCCCTGCGAATATGGAATCGCTTCCCGACGGCTACAAGCATCGTATCAAATGCCCCAGCTGCGGAGTGACCATCGGCGTTAAAATCAACAAAATCGACACAGCTCCCGCAACTTTAGTACAACAAGCACCGGCATATACTCAACCTCAAACCAACTTCGAGCCGGTCTATACCAACGCAAACGAAGAAGCCGTTCCGCAAAAGAAAGTCAAAGCAAAACACAGCGGCGTAGGCAGAAACGTCACCATGATGATTATGTCCTTGCTCTTTATTGCATTGAGCGTTGTCGGCTACCTCGTCAACACAAACGCAATCAAGATCGAAGGCGGTTTGTACGGAATCGGATTCTTTGATGGTATTTCTTCGTGGAATTTGCTTATTCAAAACCCCAGTGCTTTTGCAAGTTTGTTTAGCGATGTTGTCTTAGGTATTATCACAATAGTTTCTATGGTTCTGTTCACTCTTGCGGGTATCAACTTCATCGTCGCACTCGTGTCCGCATTCGGAAAGAAGTACGGCAGAGCGTATAACCTCATTATGAGCATCATCTTGGCGGCAGGCGCAATCGTTATTCTGTTTGTTCCTATGTTGTACGCAAAAGACACTAATCATCTGAACTACTTGTTAGAACAACACTGTGGAATTATTCTAATGTCAAGTAACACGGATTCCTACGCTATTTACACTGCACTTGAAAGTGGCGAAGCACTTACATTTATGAGTTACATAAAAGATTATGCAATCGGAAAAGGATTGTATCTTCTTTTTGCCGGTCTTGGTCTTGGCGTGTTGCAACTCCTCTTCGGTCTTTGCTTCTGCAAGTCCTTGAAGAGAAAAGAAAAGAAGGTCAGATAATTTTTGATTAAGCCAACGAAAATCCATCGGTACGCCGATGGATTTTTTTACGCCCTTTCGGGCTTTTGTTCTTCCTCTACAAGAGTTGAACGGCGTGAACTCTAAATGCTATGTCCCCTTTCCTCACGTGTTTGGACTTCGGCGTTTGCAAAGCAATCCGCCTCGTTCGCTTTGGCTGCAACACATTCACAGGATGTGTTGCTTAACGCGTCGCGCCCATACCGCCGTTCCCCCTTAAAAGGGAACCCACGGCGTCCGCTCTGCGTGGGGACACGCGAACGCGATTGACTTCATAACAATCGCTAGCTCGTTGTGTGCAACGAGCAGCACTCGCATAAATTGCTATCGTTCTCTTTTTATGTCACTCGTTCGCGGACAAAAAGAATCCAAACTCGTCCGCTCACTTGTACTTTTCGTCAAGCTCGGCGTTCGCTTTCTCGCCGCCTTGCGGCTCGCACTTCGAATAGGCACATTCCGTGTATAAGTACGCCTTGAATAAGTGTAAGTTTATCCACTTGCGTGCAAAGCACGCTAAACACCAAGCAGACAATCTTGCGAAACTGCGGCAGGAGTTTTTTGTCCATGCTCGAACTGATAGCAAAGATTTTCTGTGCGGTAGAAATTGCGAGAACAAGCGAGGTCAATGGCAATCGCCACTGTGTTTGCATTTCTATTTAGGGGATTCCCACGTCGCTTTGCTCCTCGGAATGACATTTGAGTCGGTTGCCATAACCTAGGTGCCGTTTGAGCAATTGAGTTGATGGGCGAGGTAGACTGACGAAGTATCACGCCAAATAGCGCGGTTTTGTAAAATGTGATATTGGGATGAAGAACAAGGAAACACCCCTTGAACAGCAACCCTAGCGTACATAGACGTACGTGAGTTGATGGACAAGGGGTGTTGACGCAGTTATTCGCTCAATAGCGCATTTTAGGCGGTGCGTTGCCCCATGTCGTCGTCAATAACGTAGAGAATATTGCACTCCTCGCCCGTGCGCGCGTCAATATAAATATAATACGTTCCGTTTTGGTGGCACTCGAACTCGTAGGCAAGCACCTCTTGCGTTTCTCGAAGAGGTATGAGCGTCAGTCTGCCCTCGCCGACGGGCGGAATGGACACAACCTCGGTTGCGCTTTCAAGCGAGATTTTAGGCGGCTGTATCGTCCTTTGATGATGATTGTACGCATAGTGGGACGCATCGAAACCTACGATCGAGTTGTCGGTTTCGTCAACTTTGACTTTGACAAGATCGGGATAGAGAATCACGCCGTCCTGCACGGGCGCAAGGTTGACAACACTTTCGCCGCTAGAAGAGGACGACCACACCACGCTCATATTTTCAAAGCCCGCCGCATTGCAAAAATCTATTGCCGCTTCCGTGCACGCTTTGCTTGCGTCCGTCCGCGCTACGCTTTGCGCTCCGTCCGGACGAGAGTTGAAAGACACGAGCATGCCGCCCTGCTTTGCGATTTGAACGTATCCCCTTTGTCCGTTTGAGGAAACGATATAATCGAGTGTTTTTATATCGCCGCTCGCCTCGCTCACAAACTCGACGTCAACGGGATTTACGTTTTTCAACTTTTCTTTGACAAACTCTGCGCCTTGTTCAACGGATATCTCATCACCCGTCAAGCCTTTGGTTTGTCTGTTCTCCAAAGCTGAAGAAAACGGCCCGTCGTAAATCATTTCGGGATACTCGAAACTCGGCTCGGAAAAGGACGAAAACGAGTCTACAAACACGTCGAGCGCGCCCTCGTCGGTGAGATTTAAATTTGCGTCGTCTAGATTTTGTCTTACGCTTTCAAGCGACTTTTGAAAAACGTCGGCAATATCTCCCATTTTGAAAAGCAACTCTCTGTCCTTTTGCGACAGATCGCCGCCCTTTGCTATACGCATTGCAAGCGAATGAGAATAATCGCCAAGCTGATTGACAAACTTTTGCGCTTTGAGCACGCCGTCGTCGTTGGACTTGAATGTCGCCAAATTGCTGCTTGCAAGCTCGGACGCGCTCCACACCTCGTAGAGCAAGGATTGTTGCATACTCTTTGAATTGGAAACGCCGATTTTGCGCAGATTTATGCACAAATCGCTTGCGCCGTCAAGCAAATCGTAGTATGCCCTTTGATAGATTGCGTCCATTTGACGCTGATACGCCTCGTGCGTGTTTACGCTTGTTTGCGCATAATACAGCGCAACCGAAAGCCCCACTATCGCACAGGAAAACAAGCCCAAAACCGTGCCCAACACGGCGGTTTTGACAACCTTGGAAGTCGGCTTTTTCTTTTTGTCCGCTTGATTTTGAGCGGTATTTTTCTTTTTGTTATCGTTGTTTTTCATATCTTTTCTCCTTTTAACAAAAGGCGTGATTGCCTATCGAAAGTTTGACCGTGCGCGAAAGCATCCATTTGCTCGTTGCCGTGCGCGGATTGTAATAGAACAAGCAGCCGTACGTCGGATCCCAGCCGTTGAGCGCGTCTTTTGCGGCGTTGTATGCGGATTGATTGGGCGTCAAATTGATTTGTCCGTCGCTCACGCAATCGAACGCGCCCGATTGATACACCACCCCCGCCACGCTGTTGGGGAACGAAGACGAGCGCACACGATTCAGCACGACGGCGGCAACCGCAACCTGTCCCGTGTACGGCTCTCCCCTCGCCTCGCCGTAGACGACTCTTGCAAGCAAATTGAGATCCGTCGAACTTGCGGACGATGACGAGGACGAACTCGTTGTACCCGAAAGGCTTATACCCAACGCTTGCGCCGTGCGCGTGCCTATGATACCGTCGGCGGTAAGCCCGTTTTTCTTTTGAAAGGCAACAACCGCAGCTTTGGTCTTTGCGCCGAAAATGCCGTCCGCGCTCCCTTTGAGATAGCCCCATCTTATCAATTTTTGCTGAACGGTTTTGACGCTATCCCCTCGCGAGCCTTGTTTGAGCACGGCGGCTTGTGCAACGTCGGGAGTTTCGATAAACAGCAAACTCAAAATCGTCGCCAAGGCAAGCGCAAGGGCAAAAATCAAAATCACGCTCTTTTTTGCAGCGGATTTACAATTCATGTTTCACCTCTTTTTGCTAGTTTTTCTCCGCACTCGATTTTTATGCACGTATAACACGCTCGAAGTTCGTCAATAATTTCGTCATGAAAAAGACTTGCGTTTTTGCGATAGCAATAATTACGATTTTGATTTTGTCCGCACTTTTGTTGTGCGCGTGCGACGACGCCCCCTCTCAACGAGAGCTTGCAAACGAGTGTATCAGAATACATATCAGAGCCAATTCCAACAGCGACTGCGACCAAGCCGTCAAGCTCAAAGTGCGCGACGCGATCACCGCCTATCTCACCGAAAAACTCGACGAATGCAAGAGCAAACAAGAGGCGAAAACCATCCTTGAAAATGAAAAGGCAAATCTCGTGAAAATCGCAAATAACACGCTTTATGCAAACGATTTTGAATATAAAGCCTCGATTGCGTTGAAAAACGAGTATTTTCCCGACAGAAAATACGACGGATACGACTTCCCCGAAGGCAACTATGACGCACTTATAATTTATCTGGGCGAAGGCGTCGGGGACAACTGGTGGTGCGTTGCGTTTCCTCCTCTGTGCTTCCTGCCCGAAAGCACCGGCGGAGAAAAAATCGTGTACAAATCGTGGGTGAAAGAGTGGCTTGACAAGCTGTTTTCAAAATGAGGTATATTTTCCCTCGTTTGAAAAATACTAAACAAAACCCAAAAGGAGAAGATATGAAAATATATAGAGAAATCGTCAGAAACACCGCTATGGGCGCACAGTCCATAGACAATATTCTTTGCTATATCGACTGCGAAAAAATGAAAAATCTCGCTCTTTCGCAAAAAGAAACCATGGAAGAGTTTTATCAAAAAGCAAAGTCCGAACTCAGCGAAAAAGAACTCGAAGACGCTCAAACGAATCCCGTGCAACGCATTATGTTGAAAGCAGGCGTAAAGATGAACGCAGGCTTAAACAACTCGTGTTCACACCTTGCGAGCATGCTCATCGACGGCTACAACATGGGCATAGAAAGCGTGCAAAAATGCATAAACGAGCTGAATCGCGACGGCGTCGACGTTCCCGACCTTGCAAAAGACCTTATGAAAGTCTACGACAAAAACATCAAGGCGTTGCGTGCGTACTTGTGACATTCCGCACTTGCATGCAAAGTTTGCCGCATAGTAAAACGCCGCAAACTTCCGCAATGCATTGTACTCTCTCAACATAAAACCGCCTCGAACGAGGCGGTTTTTCGTGCAAAATCGCGGGTTTAGAATATCAATCCTTTGGCGGCGTATATAACGAACTGGTTGTCGCCAAGAGGAATACGATTGTAGCTTGTGCCTTGCACCGACGGCGCGATATATACGCAAATTGCCATATAACCGTTGTCGCGGCTGTATTCGAGCACGGCGTCAAGCTCCGCTCTGGTTTCGATATACAAATCGATTTTGACGATGCCGACGGTTATATAAGTGTTTTTATAAACGTCGAAAGTCGTATCGGCAGTCGGAGAGGAAGTTTTTGCCATATGCGTATCGGCTATATCGGCGTCGGTTTTGAGAAAATACGCATAGTTGAGATACTCGTACACGGTGTCCGTGCCGTCCTTGCCCACAGCCAAGTCGCCCCACGTGGTATCCACGATGTACCACTCTCTTTCACCGTCGCCGTTTGCGTCGACGAGGACTTTGTTCCAAGCGTGTCCACAGGCTTTTTGTTGCGCCTCGCTCATATTTTTCAAATCTTTGTTTGCATAGCCGATCACGCGCACCGCTCTTATGCCTTCCATGCCGCACAACAGCGCAAAGGCTTTGGACTTTCCGTCGCAAACCGCTCTGTGATCGTTGAAAACGCCTTCGAGATAAAACGCGTTGTACTTGGACGTGTCAGTACCGCCCAGCTCTGCGACGGCGTAATCGTAGTCCACAACGTTGACGATCCAGTCGTAAATCGCGGCGACTTTTTGATAATCGCTCATATCGTCGGACAAATACGTTTCTAGCACGTTGCGCGCCTCGGCGTACAATTTTTCAAGTGCTTTGCCCTCCGTATCGGTTGCGAAAATCGGCTTATATCCGAAAGATACAGCACGGTAAAGTTCGTTGGAATTGCTCACTTTTACACTGTCTTGCGCATTGTCTATCGGAAGCGAGGTGCGCTTTTCGCTTTGTGCGGAATACCGCAAATAACCTTTGATTTGTTCGCTGTCCGTCTTCGGAGCGTATGCGCCCTTGGGGATTCCGAACACCGTTTTGTCCGTGAAAGAAACGGAACCCGACGTGCCGCTCAACGCCACCGAATAGGAAAAACTGCCCGATTCGTCACCGCCTTCGTCTACGGCTTGCGACACTCGCTCGCTGAATTTGCCGACGTTTTGCCAGTTTGCGTTTGCAACGTACATCTCAAATTTTTCGCCCTTTACATGCTTTGAAATCGCATAGCCGACGTATGCGTTGAGGTCGGTTTGCGACAATATATACGAATCGTAATAGTTGCCGAGCCACAAAAACTTGTTTTGCATTGCGTCTTTTACGCCCGTCGGAATATTTTCGAAATCATATTCGAGCGCATAGACGATGATTTGTCTGCTCTCAACGTTTTGCACTGTTGCTTTGAGCGTGTTTTTGCCGTATGAAAGCGCGACGCTTGCAACCCTTGCCGACTTTTCGACAACGCTCGTCTTGCCCGTCGAATCCGTCAAAGTCCACTCGCAAGAGGCACTTTGATTTGCTCCGAGCGGCAAAAGCGTCGTGGAAAAGGTCTTTGTTTTGTCGCCGTGCGGAGTCGCTTTGAAAAAGTATGTGTCTTTGCAAACTTCAACCATTTCGCTTGTCGGAACAACGGAAAGACTGTCCGCAAGAGCGTATCGTTTGACGAAAACGAGGGATATTTCCGCATGCGTGGTTTGCGTGCCATCCGTCAATTCGACTTTGATTTCAACCGTGCACTCGTCGCTTATTTTTGACACGGAATATACGAAATTTTTGCTTGTATCGTCCTGCTTTTTGCCCTCAACGTACCAGGCAATCGCAACTTCCGTTCCGTCTTTTAGGGCATTTTCGTTCCAACTTACGCTCAACTCGACGTCGGTTGCTCCGTCGATAAGATTCTGTTGAATAACGTTGCCGGTGATTTCGAGATTTGCGCTCAACACCGGAGCGGACAAAGGTGCGACCTCGACTCGCACGAATATTTTGTCCGACTTCACGTTGCCGTTTACAACGACGTAATACTGAAAAGTTTTGTCCAAATCTTCGCGTGAATAAGCGTGCGAAAACGTCTTTGACTTTTCGTCCAGCGCATTGTCCTCGCCGTTTGCAATCTCGTGCCATTCGACGTCGGCTTTCGTTACGCGGTCGTTGTGCCAGTTTGCACTCAGCACGAACTCTTCGCCGATATGCGCGACGTAAACGCCGCCTTGGTTTTCAAGTCCGCTTATGACGTCGATATCGACTTTCGAAATCGTCTTTTGAGAATTGAACAATCCGCATGCGGCAAGACTTGCCGTAAGCAAGGCAATCATGACGACGAGCAACACAGATTTAAGTAGGCTTTTTTTCATAAAGTCCTCGGTATATTCACGCAAGTACTTGCGCAAAAATCGCTTTATTTTCGTTTATATTTTATTCTTTATATTCAATATTGTCAATATAGACGCCTTTGCCGTTGCGGTTTGAAAAGAATTGTGCTACAATTCGTCTTATGACAAACAATTCGATTTTTGCGCTCAACACGCCGATATCAAAACAGGAAGCTCTTGCGCTTCATCCCATGGCACTCGCATTTGTGGGCGACGCAGTGCAATCCCTTTACACACGCACGAGAGTCACGGTCGGCTCCAATCAAAAAACCGGCGCGCTTCACCACGAGGTGATAAAGGTAGTAAAAGCGGTGTCGCAAGCCGCCGAGGCGGAAAAATTGCTCCCCCTATTCGACGAGGACGAGCAGGATATTTTCAGACGTGCAAGAAACTGCAAAGTGCAAACGAGCGCAAAACACGCCGAAATGAGCGAATACAGACGAGCAAGCGGATTCGAAGCAGTGCTCGGTTATCTCTATCTCGTGGGCAACACTCAAAGGTTGGAACAATTTTTGAGCGTGTGCTTCGAGGACAATATCAACAACTAGGAAGGTCGCTATGTATATTTACGGACGCAATCCCGTCAAAGAAGCGTATATCGCAGGCAAAACCGTTGACAAAATTTTCGTGCAGAAGGGCGAATTCGACCCTATGCTTTCGCGCGTTCTGAAACTTGCAAAAGAGGCACGCACCGTTGTAAGTTACGTTGACAAAAACATGCTCGACAAACTTGCAAACGGCGGCAACCACCAAGGCATCGTTGCGGCGGTGACGGACTTTTCATACTGCGAAGTAGAGGATATAATAAACCTTGCAAACGAAAAAGGCGAACCGCTTTTGATCGTGATACTCGACGGCATCACCGATCCGCACAACCTCGGCGCAATCATCAGAAGCGCGGAGTGCTTCGGCGCGCACGGCATCGTCATTCCAAAGCACAGAAGCGTAACCGTAAACGACACCGTCGTCAAAGTCGCATGCGGAGCAACAGAGCATATGCTCATCGCAAAAGTTACCAATATAAACGACACGATAAGATGGCTCAAAGAGCAGAATGTATGGGTTTATGCGACGGATTTTGACGGTAAAGCCCCGAAAGATGCAAATCTCAACGGAAATCTCGCAATCGTAATAGGCAGCGAGGGCGAGGGTATTCACCGCCTCACCAAAGACCTTTGCGACGACACTCTCACAATCCCGCAATATGGGAAAGTCAACTCTCTCAACGCATCGGTTGCTGCCGGAATCGTGCTTTACGAGGCAATAAGGCAACGCAGATAACGAGATAATCACTTAAATTTTCGGCAAAAAAATAAGCAAACGGATATGACGAAAGAGCAAGAAATTCAACTCATCAAAAAAGCACAACAAGGCGACATCGAGGCGGAAAACTCCGTCGCTTTGGCGTACCTCAATCTTGCAAAATCCATTGCGCGCTCTTTCGGAATCGCGGGCGCGTACGACGTGGACGACCTCGCCGGCTACGGCATGCTCGGACTTATTCGCGCAATTCACACCTATGACGAAAACGGAAAAGCAAACTTCAAGACATATGCTTCGCATTGCATCAGAAATGCCATCGTTGATGCGGTGCGCAAGTCGGATTCGGGCGCAATCGAAATCAAACTCGACAGCGTGGACGACGAGATTCAAGGCGAAATGCAACAGACAAACCCCGAAAGCATTTTTATAGAAAACGAAACATCGTCATTGCTTTTCGAGGCAATATCCTCTCTGCTCACCCCCACCGAACTGGATGTGCTGAAATTGCATCTTGAATGTATGAGCTATGCCGACATAGCAAAAGAGTTGGGTTTGGAACGCAAAAAAGTGGACAACACCATCTATTCCGCAAAGAAAAAAATCCGCAAACTTCTTGACAAAGAAAACGAATAAAACCGACAACCTATCCGTTTGAAATTGAAAATAAAAAAGTTCTGATATAACAAAAGTGCGACTCGCATCGCACTTTTGTTTTTTAAGGTCTGATTATTTGTTGTTTTCGTTTTCAACTTTTTGGAAGCTGATTGCACCGTTGAGACCTACGACAGCTTCGTCTTTGGTTGCGTCGTAAACCGCCTTGCCGGTGAGGTTTGCCGTGCCTTGATAAGTCACGCCGAGTGCGGATACGGTTGCTTTGACGTTGCCGTTCAACACAAACTCACCTGCGTTTTCTTGGCTGTTTGCATAGACGTTGATTGTTGCGACGAAGTCAACGCTTGCAACGCCCGTCACGCTTGCGGAACCGTTTGCCGTGACAACCGCGCCGTATTTGCCGTCTGCAAGTTTGCCGACTTCAACCGAAAGACCTGCGCTTGCGCCGAGAGTTTCGCTGATGCCTGCGCCTGCGCCCATTTCAATCTTGACGGTGCCTTGAGCCGTTGCGTATGCTTTGACGTTTGCAAATGCGTTTGCAGTGCTGTCGTCGCCTGCGCTTGCGCCGAGGGTAAAGATAGTTGTGTCTTTTGCTTTGTCAAAGGTTGCAGAACCTTTGAACGAGGTGACAGCGTATTCTTTGTCTTCTTCGCCTTCTGCGGTTGCTTTTTTAACATATGTCACTTTTGCTTCAAAGGTGTAGTCTTTTTTACCTTCAAGCTCGGCGCCTTCGGAAAGTTTGACGTAAAGAGCAAGCTCGCGCACTTCTTCTTTGCCGGTTGCGTCGTCAACGTATGTGATGGTGATCGAATACTTTTCGGTGTACTCTGCATCCGTGGATTCAACCTTTTCGACTTTGATTCCGTTTTCGGAAAGAACGGTGTCCAGTCTGTCAACCATGCCTTGAATCATGGGTTTGAGCGTTGTGCCGATGCCGGTTGCCACTGCTTCTGCTCCGAGTGAGAGTTGATTGTTGTCGCCAACTTGGATGTTGACGCCTGCGTTGAAGTTGACGTCTGCGTTATCTTCCGCAGCAGCAGACGCTCCGCCTGCCATGTTGGATGCCAAAACCGCTACTGTTGTTCCGAGAACTTCGGAGTTGGATGCTTTTTCGGAATCCTTGGGATTGCATGCTACGAATGCAACGAGGGAAAGAGAAACGACAAGCACAAGAGCCAAAATCGATACTGTTGCTTTTTTCATAATATAATCTCCTTTTTTTTGTTTTTCAAATTTCATCCGCAATTCCTGATTGCAACAATATAATACGACTGTCGATTAAATTTGGTCTAAAAGGAACATAAAGATTGCCTTAATTTGAAAAAAACGATTTTACTTCGATAAAAAGTGCCGAGGATTAAACTCAAAAATTAAAGGTTCCCCTTCCTCACGTGTTTCCCCTACCGCCGTTCCCCCTTGAAAGGGAACCCACGGCGTCCGCTCTGCGTGGGGACACACTCAACGCTCGCATAGATAGGGACATTTCTCTACTTATGCCACTTCGCCTGCGTGGCGGCTTCGCAACAGAATGCCACGCATTCTCGTACTAACCATCAAGCTCGGTGTTCGATGCGGTCGTCGCCTTGCGACTCCGATTCCGTCTTCGAACAAGCATATACCGTGTATAAGAACACTCCGAATAGGCTAGAACACATTATTCTGATGAAAGAGTATTCTTAAACAAAATGCGCTAAATAGATGCATAACGCGAAAGAGTCACCCGAACGGCAACCCTAGTGTACACATGGTACATGAGTTGGCGGGCGGGTGACTCTGACAAAGTTAGGCGCGATTTAGCGCATTTTGTTTGACAAATATATTTTATTAATATATTATTATTGAGCATCAAATCGATGCGTTTCCTTTCCCGAAAGGGACACAAGACCAAAAGGAGGTATTAATCATGGATAAGTACGAGGTTCTCTACATCATTCGCGGCGACGTGGACGACGACAAGAAAAATCAAGTCGTAGAAAAATTTGAAAACTTGGTTTCCACTCTCGGCGGCACCGTTGACGGTTTGGACAAATGGGGCATGAGAAAGTTTGCTTATGAAATCAACAAGCAAACGGAAGGTTTCTACGTTCTTATGAACGTCACCTGCTCTAAAGATGCTCAATCAGAACTTGACAGATACATGCGCAACGACGAAAACGTCGTCAGACAAATGATCATCAAGAAGTAATCGATAAGGAGAAAAACTATGAACAAAGTGTTTTTGATCGGCAATTTGACAAAGGATCCGGAACTCGCATCCACAAACAGCGGTATCAAATTTTGCAGATTTACACTTGCTGTGTCCCGTTCCTACTCGAAAGACGGCAAGAGAGAAACAGATTTTCTCCCTGTCGTAGTTTGGAGAGCTCAAGCGGACAACTGCGCACGCTACCTCAAAAAAGGCAGCAAAGCGGCTATCAGCGGCAGCATTCAAACAAGAAGCTATGACACGCAAGACGGTTCTCGTCGCTACGTCACCGAAATCGCTGCGGACGAGGTGCAATTCCTCTCCACCAGAAGCGATGAAAACGGTGCCGATGACGTCGATTTCGACGATCTCAAGCCCATCGACGAGGATCTTCCATTCTAATTTAAGGAGTATTTGAAAATGGCAGAAGAAGTTAAAGCACCCCGCGCTCCCAAGAGAGTGCCCAAAAAGAAAGTGTGCACGTTCTGCGTAGATCACGTTGACGACATCGACTACAAGGACGTTGCAAAGCTCCGTCGCTTCATTACCGAGAAAGGCAAAATCCTTCCCCGTCGTATGAGCGGTGTTTGCGCAAAACATCAAAGAACGCTTGCTGTTGCTATTAAGAGAGCAAGAGTTATGGCTCTGCTCCCGTACAAAGCAGACTAAACGTTGCAGATTGGCAAATAGCATTGTCAAAGCCCCTCGACCGTCAACTCATTTACGTCAGTAAATTAGGGTTGCCGTTCGAGGGGTTTTTTCGCGCTCTTTATCCAATCTGCAACGTTTAGTAAAATATTTAATAAAAACACAATTTCGCAAGATTGTCTGCTTGGTTAGCGCACTTCGTGCGCCCTTTTTTATGTTTAAGAAAGGCACGGTTTTGTCCGTGCCTTCCTTTTATATTTTGTTATGCCGCTATTCTTGTGTTAAAAAACAGACATGCCATGTTTTGTTTTGCAACGGATGCTTGTGCATTAACATTCGTTTTCTTTTGTCCATATACATACCCGATATAGTTAGTTTCTTGTGAGCACTCTGTTTGTATGTCGAATTTCAGATTTCCGTTCTTATCAACCGTCAGAACAATGTTTCCGTTGTTATCGGTACGGTAAACGGCTATGTTCCTGTTTTTCAACCGATCCAACGTTTCTTGACGCGGATGATAATAGGAAGTATTGTATTTGCAACTTATCAAAGCGTACTCAAAAGTATATTCGTCCAGAAAATCGCCCGTTGTTGAAGTTTCGCTGCCGTGATGTCCGACTTTGAGCACATCGCAGTCGATTTTGCCGGTGCGTGCCATAACAAGAGGCTCGTTTATTTCGTTGCTGTCCCCCGTAAACATAATCTTTCTGTTGTTATATGTCAAAATTCCGATTGGGGAAACTGCATTTATTCTTTCACCGCCTTTTAGATTGGTGCTTTTATAATAATTCTTTGTTGGACAGTAAAACTTAAATTCATATGTGTTTGCATCGTCGCGAATAACGATATTGTTCGTGTTGTCATCATCATCCATATTGATGTATATATTACAATTCGGTTCCGTCAACGCTGCTGCAAAAAACGATGCATACTGTTCAGTAGATATGGTGTCCTCGTCCGTAAACATATCCTTTTTCTCTTGTGGTATTGAGTTAAAACGGTTTTTATCTTTTTCAGACCATTTACTCATATTGGGCGTTGACAATACATTTGGCATGAATATATTATTCACGTCAAACGCATCCACAACCTCATCAAGATACGACACGTGATCTGTATCGGTGTGCGTAAGCATCAAATATTCCAAATCTCCTTCGACATGGTCTTGCAAGTAATTCAAAACCACGTTTTTGCCGAATGAATCATACGGCTTCGTCGTGCATCCGCTATCGATAACCATATCCTTTCCGTCAGGAAATTTGATATATATGCAATCGCCTTGTCCGACGTCGAGCATATGCACAAGCAATTCGCCGTCGCCGCGCGCAAGTCCCGAATGTTGATTGTCCTTGACAATCATGGAAACGATTTTGTCCCACGTGTCGGGGAATGCAAAATACACAACTGCGGTTGCGATTGCTATGACAAGCACGATTGCTACAATCGAGATGATAAACGCCTTGGGGTTTGCCTTGTACGCCTTCTTTGCCGCTTTTTCAACGGGAGAGGCGGTTTGCTTTTTTGATTTCGTTGATTTTGAAGATTTCTTTGCCATACTGCCATTATATAAAAGAAGTCGGAAAATGGCAATCCTCAAATGTTACGTACTGCAAAAATTAAGATTGCGCAAATAAAGAATCCGAAGTTTTCGGCATGGGTTTTTCGTTTTTCAATATTTTCGTTTTACAAGGCGACATTTAGAGTATATAATACAAATACAGTATATTATATATATAAATATCCTTAATAGGATTGAGGCAGACTATGGCAAAAGAAAAGGAACAATTCGTCAAAGAAATCACGGATATGAGCGTGAATTTCCCCCAATGGTACACCGACGTGGTGCTTAAAACCGAACTGGTGGACTACGGCCCCGTCAAAGGCACAATGGTCATTCGCCCGTACGGCTACGAGATTTGGGAGCATATTCAAGAAGAACTCAATGCGAGATTCAAAGCAACGGGACACAAAAACGCATACTTCCCCATGTTTATCCCCTATAGTTTTCTCGTCAAAGAGGCGGATCACGTCGAGGGATTTGCTCCCGAAGTCGCGCTTGTCACACACATAGGCAACACGCCGCTCGAAGAACAGCTTGTCGTGCGCCCCACTTCCGAAACCATCATCTGCTCCATGTATGCCAAGTGGGTGAAAAGTTATCGCGATTTGCCCGTACTCATAAACCAATGGGCAAACGTCGTACGCTGGGAAAAGACCACGCGTCCCTTCCTTCGTACAAGCGAGTTCTTGTGGCAAGAGGGTCACACCCTTCACCAAACGGAAGAAGAAGCGAGAGAAGAAACCCTCAAAATGCTGGAAGTGTATCGTGAGTTTATGCAAAACGTGCTTGCAATAGACGTTCTCGTCGGTCAAAAATCCGAAAAAGAGAAATTTGCCGGCGCAGTCGACACATACACCATGGAGGCGATGATGCTCGACGGCAAAGCATTGCAATCGGGTACGTCCCACTACCTCGGACAAAACTTCTCTTCCGCTTTCGAAATCAAATACCTTGACAAAGACGGTCAACTCAAAAACCCCTATCAAACGAGCTGGGGCGTATCCACTCGTCTTATCGGCGCGCTCATCATGGCGCACGGCGATCAACGCGGTTTGAAATTGCCGCCGAGAGTTGCACCCTATCAGGTCGTAATCGTTCCGGTTGCGGCGCACAAAGAGGGCGTCAACGAAAAGGCGCAAGAGATTGCAACCCTTCTCCGCAACGTCGGCGTAAGAGTTATGCTCGACGACAGAGAGCAATCTCCGGGCTGGAAATTCAACGAATGGGAGATGAAAGGCGTTCCCGTGCGTCTTGAAATCGGACCGCGCGACATCGAAAACGGTCAGGCTATGATTGCTCGCCGCGACACTCACGACAAGTTTGCAGTCAAGCTGGACGATCTCTCAACCGAAATCCCCGCTTTGCTTGACGATATCCAAAAAAATATGTTCAAGCAATCGCACGATTTCTTGCACTCGCACATCGTCACTTGCCACACTCTCGACGAGATGAAAGAGGCGTTGGACAACCACAACTTCGTCAAGACTATGTGGTGCGGCGACCGCGCTTGCGAGGACAAAATCAAAGAGCAATTTGCCGCAACGTCGCGTTGCATGCCGTTTGACCAAACGCCCGTCGGCGACGTTTGCCCCGTCTGCGGCAAACCCGCCCACAAAGTCATCTACTTTGCAAGAGCGTATTAATGACGGTTTATAAAAACGAATCATATGAAAAAACGCACCGAACGGTGCGTTTTTAAATTTTTAAAAATTCGGGTTTTAAAGAATCAGTCCAAATCGTCGAGCTCGTCGTCCTCTTCTTCCTCGTCTTCGTCTTCTTCGTCCTCATCGTCATCGGCATAATCGTCGATGTCCCCCAAGTCGTCGTCGAAATCGTCGGGGCATTGCTCTTCTTCTTCGTCCTCGAATCCCTCTTCCTCGTCCTCTTGGAGTTGGTTGAGCGAAACTTCGTTTTCGTCGTCGGGAGCAATAGGCTCGTCGTCTTCGACGTACTCTTGCCAATCGTCGTCATCGTCGTCGAGTTTGTTTTGTGCGGAGGACGCTTGCTCCTCTCTGCACGCCGCACAGATTTCCTCGCCGGGTTCAAGATAATTGACCTTGCAAACGGGGCAGATTCTTTCTTCTTCCTCTATATCGTCATCGTCTTCCAAAAGACAGATTTTGCTTGCTTTGCCGAGTTCTGCTTTGCAAACCTCGCACAGTTCTTCCTCGGTAGGAATCCAGTTCAGTTCGCAGCGCGGGCATTTCTTATACTTTCCCATAACAACCTCGCCTTAGGTTTTGATTTTTATATTATATTGATAAGATGTGATTATGTAAACTATATTTTCGTTATTTTTAAAATTTTTTTCGCACAACCTTATATGGTATATATTAAAAACAAATTCAACCATATGTGGTGAATGAAAAAATAAGTGAAAATAAATATTGAAAACCTGACAATTTGCGCTTAAAATGTGCATTGTTAACCTAATTACAACATTTATTGGGGAAAATCAGTCCTAATAAACAAATAAGTATAATCATCGACAAAAAATCGTGAAAACCGCATTTTTACGTAAGCCGATGGATTTTATAATCAGATTAACAAAATCATTTCTGCAAATTGGAGGGAAATTATGAACAAAACAATAGTGATTGCAGACGACAACGCTGCGTTATGCTCGGGCATGCGAGATTTCATCAATTCGCAAGACGGATTTGAAGTGGTCGGAGTTGCTCAAAACGGAAATGACGCTTTGCGCCTTATCGACCTTTACAAACCCGACTTTGTCCTTCTTGACATCGTCATGCCCGAACTCGACGGCTTCGGAGTGCTCTCCGCAATGGAAAACAAATCATCGATCGTGATCATGATGTCACAGCTTGCAAGCGACGGATTCGTCCAAAAAGCAATGCAGTACGGCGCAAGTTACTTCCTTGCAAAACCGTTTGACTACAACACGGCGTTGAAAGTTATCAATGATTTTTCAAATCCTCGCCCGGCGCAACGCTCGCAAGTGAACGTGAGAAAAAATAAAACACTGGACGAACGTATCGCAAATTTGTTTATATCGGTCGGAATTCCCGCCCACATCAAAGGTTATCAATTTTTACGCGAAGCAATCAAAATGACGATTGAAACGCCCGAAATCATCAATTCCATCACAAAACAACTCTACCCCGGCATTGCTCAAAGATATCAAACGTCCGCATCAAAAGTCGAACGTGCCATTCGCCACGCAATCGAAGTTGCATGGAACAGAGGTAAAATTGAAAATATAAACAACGTTTTCGGCATCAAAATTTACGCTCCCAACGAAAAACCCACCAACGGCGAATTTATCGCGCTCGTCGCAGACAAATTGCTGTTGGAATGTGCATAGTATTGTGCCGTAGGCACAATACTATACACTCAAGCGTGCGTATAATTGTCCTTTCTGACAGTGAAATTTGCGCTATGCGCAAGTGATATTGCAGCATTGCCACAGTTAAGGAAGATTTGAATCTTCCTCTTGCGTGCAAAGCACGCCCCACCAAGCAGATAATTTTGCGAAATTGTGGCGTGAATTTTTGCCCGTCTTAATTTAATAGCAAAAAATTCTCTGCGCGGTTAGTAAAGCAATAAATCGCGCGTGGCTCTTGGCAATAGGCAAATTTTGCGTGTTGCCATTGCCTCTGCGATAATTTTTGCTCGCGCAAAGAACTCCTCTCTCCCAACACATTAGAACGGGCGACAAACGTCGCCCGTTCTAATGTGTTTTTCTTTTTCTAATAAAACATCTATAAACCAAAACCATTATATTCTGTTTTTCATCACGGTCTTGACGGCGGTGCTTGTCTGCCGCCGAATCGCATATTAAAGGCAGTGGACGATGCAATCGTCCAAGGACACGATAGGACAAAGAAAAAGCACTCGCGCTGAGTGCTTTTGGTTGGATTGAGTGGACTCGCTCAACAGCAAGCGAGCAAATGTATTTGCAAAAGCGCAGCGTGCAGACCGAAAGGTGGTTCTCCTGCCAAAGGCAGTGGACGATGCAATCGTCCAAGGACACGATAGGACAAAGAAAAAGCACTCGCGCTGAGTGCTTTTGGTTGGATTGAGTGGACTCGCTCAACAGCAAGCGAGCAAATGTATTTGCAAAAGCGCAGCGTGCAGACCGAAAGGTGGTTCTCCTGCCAAAGGCAGTGGACGATGCAATCGTCCAAGGACACGATAGGACAAAGAAAAAGCACTCGCGCTGAGTGCTTTTGGTTGGATTGAGTGGACTCGCTCAACAGCAAGCGAGCAAATGTATTTGCAAAAGCGCAGCGTGCAGACCGAAAGGTGGTTCTCCTGCCAAAGGCAGTGGACGATGCAATCGTCCAAGGACACGATAGGACAAAGAAAAAGCACTCGCGCTGAGTGCTTTTGGTTGGATTGAGTGGACTCGAACCACCGACCCCCACCTTATCAGGGTGGTGCTCTAACCTACTGAGCTACAATCCAATATGGGTGGTGGAGATACACGGATTCGTTTAATAGCGAGCGACTGTGCTTGCATAGCGAAGCGAGCGTCAGCGAGGACTTGTCCTCGGTTGCATCGTATGCGATGCGGTTGCGCCCGCAACAGAATGCGGGTATTTCACCTGTGGTGGAGATACACGGATTCGAACCGAGGACCTCCTGAATGCAAATCAGGCGCTCTACCAACTGAGCTATATCCCCACGTGAATGCTATAAGATAATAGCATTTGCACAAATGTTTGTCAAATGATTTTTACAAAAATTCTTTTTGCGCAATCACTTTGACTTTTGCAAGGCGGCGATTGAAAAATCGCACCTTGCAAAAACCGTTGTTTTATTATTTAATAGACAAACCGTCTTTGAACGCTTTGCCCACCGTTTGGCCGAGAACGACGTAGGCGTTGTTTGCGCTATCAAACGTAATCGAAGCAAGTTTTTGCACGTCGATTTTGCCGTCCGTGAGCACGCTCTCGTCTGCCGATACGTTGACTATACGGCCTCTCATCGTGCCGGTTTCGCTGTCATAATCGATAAGCTCGCACTCGATTGCAAAGGGCAATTCGTTGATGACGGGGGCGTTTACTCTTGCGCTGTGCGTAACCGTGAATCCGGTTTTTGCAAATTTGTCGGGATTGTCGTTTGCCGAAACAAGTCCGAGATAGTCGCACTCTTTGACGTATTTTGCCGTCGCCACCGACACCGTAAACGCCTTTCTTTCAAGGATATTTTTCACGGTTTTGTGTCCTTTAGACAGACACATCGAGATTTGCTCGTAGTCGCCGATACCACCCCACGCCGCATTCATTGCGTCTACCGTTCCGTTTTTATCGTAACTTGCGATGATGAGCACGGGCATAGGATAAAGCCACGTTTTTGCACCGAAATCCTTTCTCATTTGTTACCTCCGTATGCAAGAAAATCGCATTTTTGCGATTTAGTTATATATGCTATTTATTTTTTTGTCAATATTCAAGAAAAACCATTCCTCAATCCGCGCCGTTTTGCGCAATATACTCGGTGTATGCGCCAAGGTATGCGAACGCGGAAAAGTATGTGTCCAATTTGAGCGTGTTGGCAAGGAATATATCCGCCAAAATGGCGTTGCCTTTTGAAAGATAGTATAAATGCGCACCGTAGTTGAAAATGCACTTTTGCAACTCGTCATCGTCGGGAATGACGTCGCACTCGGAAAGAGAATCCCCCGCAAAAAGTTTGAGAGATTGCATATAGCCGGTGTGATGTCCTATCTCCATATCCCTATCGAATTTTGCCATATCCGCATCAATGCGCTTGCCTGTACGCGCGTCGCACGCAACCGCCCAGAACAAAGACGCAACGTACATATCGCCGTTGCCTTTCGCAAGCTCTATGCACTCGTCGAAAAGCTCCTTCGCGCCTTCGAAATCGCCCTCGTAATATTTGCAACAGCCGAGCATATATTTGGGATCGAGAGTGTCGCTTGCATGTTCCACGCACCAAGAAAATTCCTCTTTGGCATCGTCGATGCGAAGTGTGGACAAATACCGTCCCGCACATTTTCTCCGTGCGTCATAGTCGTCGGGGCGGAGAGCTTTTGCTTTTTCAAACCACTCTATCGCCTCGTGATAACGCATTTGAAACGCAAGTGCGCCGCCGAGTGCCATATAGGTTTCGTAGCAAGGATTCTTGCTTTCGTTTTCTCTTGCTTTTGCGGTATTATCGTCATCGCAAACAGTGTTTGCGTGTGCTTTGCCAAACAAAATCTCATCGTCGCGCAATGCTCTGACGTCGCTGATTTTGTTGCAGTTGCAGTTGGGATCACTAAGGCACATTGTTATCTCCTAATGCCGAAACGGCACTTTATCTATGTATTATTTACACTTTATCGTGCTTTCTTGCACGATCTTGCGTCTGAACTCGATATACTGATTGATCATATATACGGCAAGTTGCAAAAGCATAATCGCTCCGCCCGGAGCAAGAATCCAGTTGTATTTGCCAAGCAAAATTCCGCCGTAGTTGAATGCGTTTTGAATCATCACGCCCCACGTTACGTCCGTGACGCTGCCCATGCCCAAAAAGCTCAGCGTTGCCTCAATCATGATGCAACTTGCAACAGAGGGCATAAACTTCGCAAGAGCAACGTCCATAACGTTGGGAAGCGTGTGCCGCAATAAAATCCGCATTTCGCCGTAACCCATGGATTTGAGTGCGCGCACGTAATCGGAATTTTTTACGCTCATGGTTTTTGCTCTCACCGCTCTTGCCGTCGAACACCAACAAAGTAAAGATATGGTGAGGATTATGCTCATCTCTCCGCCGCTTGTGTACGATGCGACGACTATCGCGCAAGGAAGCATCGGCACAAGCAAAAAGAAGTTGATTATGCCGTTGACCGCCTCGCCGGCAATACCGCCGATATACCCTGCCAAAAGTCCTATCGCAACACCTATGACAAGGCATGCAACCGCACTCGAAATGCCCACGATAAGAGTTGAACGCGTGGCAACAATGAGTTGTGAAAAGATGTCGTAGCCGAGATTGTTCGTGCCGAAGATATGTTCGCGCGAACAGGGTAAGAACTTGTCAAAGCTCTCACGCGAAGAGTACGGCGCAATCTTTTCTCCAAACAAAGCGAACACCACAAACGTAAGCAAAATCGCAATGCCCAGCGCAAATACGATTACGGACAAAACTCGCCTTGCCTTGTAGTTTCGAGCACTCAATGTTTTCATGCTGCCCTCCTCTGCCGAGGATCGAAAAATGCGACTATTACGTCGGCTATAAAATTGGACACGATTACGCTCACTGCGATCGCTAGCAACGCTCCTTGGAGCATGGGAAAATCTTTGTCGCTTATCGCACGATTGACCAGCATGCCCACTCCGTCTATCGAAAAAACTTTTTCGATGATTATAGAGCCTGCAATCATATGCCCGAAACTCGTGCCGAGCATGGATATGAACGTAGCGGAAATATTCGGAAAAGTATGCACACATTCGAGCCTTGCGTCGCTCAAACCTTTTGCGCGCGCATAAGACATATATTGTTCGTCATAAATTGTTGCCGATTGATTGCGCACAAGCAAGTACTTTTTTGGCGTAGATACAAGCGTCAGCGTCAGAACGGGCAAAACCAAATGCAACAGCCTATCCGAAAACGAGTTCTGCGCAAACGGTGAATTAAGCCCCCCCGAAGGGAGAATCTTCCACTCGAAAGCAAACAGTATAAGAAGCAAAATCGCAAGCAGAAACGTAGGCACGGCATCGACCAACATCATACCGCTCGTTATGCCGACGTCCGTCAATCGCGATTTGTTGTTTCCGGCAACAAGCCCCAGCCAACACGCCAAAAGTGCAGACAACAACCATGCGGGCAGCGTAACTTGCAATGTGCGCGGAATTTTTTCAAGTATAACTCCTGCGACGTCTTTGCCTTGATGGTAAGAATATCCCCACTCGCCATTGAACAAATCCGCAACGTAGTTGGCAAATTGTTTGCCGAGAGGAAGATCAAGCCCCATCTCGTGATAAAGCGCGTCGTACTCCTCTTGTGTTATCGTTTTGTCGTCTGCACCAACAAGATTTGCAAGCGGATCGCCGGGCATAAGGCGCGGCAAAAAGAAGTTGATGACAAATATCCCCACCAACGCAACTATTGAAAATATCAAACTTTTGCTTATCCTTTTTGCCATATACGCCTTGTTTAAGTTTTCTCTTTTTTGTTCAAAACAATGTTTTTTGTTATCGATTTTGCGTTGTAAAATCCGTTTTTTGCAAATTCTGCCGCATCTCACGCATTCTTTTTCAGCGTTTCAAACGTAACGACGTTCAAGATGCCACTTGTCGCGTCAAGCCTGAATCCGTCGAGTTTGCTGCTTGCGCCGTAAGTTACGCCTGCGTAAAAGAAAGGCACGCACAGCACGTTTTCTACCATATAGTCCTGATAGTCGCCCACTGCTTTTTCAAGCTCTTCGTCGGAAGTCGCCTTCTTGATTGCCTCCAAAATTTTGCCGTATGCAGTAAAGTTGCCATCTGCGTCTTCGGTGAGCATTTGCCCGTGCGCAACGGGATTCGGGTTCATCGGGCACATATTCGTACTTGTAGCAAGCGTATATCTCGTGCCGTAACCTGCCTCGAAATCATAACCCTTTGCCGTTATTTTGGCAAAACTTGCCATATGATTGCCGCCCTGATAGTACTGCTGCCAGTCGCTTCCTTTTGCAACAAGAACGACTTCAACCATTCCGCTTTCTTCGATTTGCGTTTTGAGAAGGTCGGCATATTGCGTATCATTGGTGCCCGAATGTACCAGAATTTCAAAACGGAATTTGTTTTGCTCGGAATATCCCTCGCCTGCAAGCAATTCTTTTGCCTTTTGCAAATCACGCGACCAAGCGGGAGTTTCCTTGTACCCTACGATGCCCTCTCCCACAAAGCCTTCTCTTGACGGCGCCGCACCGCTCGGTGCAAACGTTTGGCGGATTTTGCCGTAATCTATTGAAAGAGCAATCGCGCGTTTGACGTTGACGTTTGTCATCTTTTGGTTGTTGAAAAACATCACCTTGTCGATTTGCTTGGTTGCTTGCGAAACGAGTTGTACGCCACTTGATCCGTCGAGTGCGGACATTGCATCGGCAGAAAGGCCTTTTGAATAGTCGAAAATCATATCGACTTCTCCGTTTTTCAGCGCAAGCGTAAGCACTTCTTGCGAGCCGTATTGTTTGAACACGACCTTGTCGAACTTCACGTCGTCTGCTTTGGGATATCCGTCAAACTTTTCAAATTCGATTGTGCCTGCCGCCTTATCGATAGCAACAAACCTGAACGGACCCGCACCGACAACCGATTCCGCATCCGTGAGTGTGTCTTTCGTTTTGCCGTCGAAAATGTGCTTGGGGACAATTGTTTCGCTTGCGACTTTTGAAAGGAACGTATCTGCAATATCGACGGTGAAAATCAATGAATTGCCGTCTTGCGATACGCTTTGATAGTCCTCGCCTTCTTTAAGCGATTTTAGTGTGTATTTGACGTCCTCGATTGAAACGAGGGTTCCGTCATGCCATTTGTACCCTTCCTTTTGTGTGAGGGTTACGGTTTTTCCGTCCTTGGAAACTTTGTAGTCGCAGTCAACCCCGACAAATTTGCCGTCTATTTTGCTCACTGCCGAAATCTGAGATACAACCGATGCAATTTTGTCGAAGTTGTAGCCCGGAGCGCCGCCCGCCGCATCAAGACGATTGAGCGAATCGACAACCGTCGTCGTACCTACCATAAGCACGCTTTCTTTTGTGTTGTTTTTCGGATTGCATGCAACAAACGCAATGCTCGTCGTCGCAATAATAAAAACCAACATCATCGCAACGATAATTTTACTTTTGTTCATGGTCTCCTCCTTTATGGTTTGTTATAGTTTTTCTTCCGTTTCATTTCGATAGCCCGCTACTTTTGAGAGTGTGCCGTCTTTAATTTCAAACGCCTCATCGCAAAAATCGTCGACAAGACGCATGTCATGCGAGATAAAAAGCAGCGAAATATTCTTTTCTTTGACCAGTTTATCCAAAAGCTCGACGATGCTTTTTTGCGTCGTGGGATCGAGCATTGACGTCGATTCGTCGCAAACAAGAATTTTCGGATTTAACGCAAGCGCACGAGCAATCACCGCTCTTTGTGCCTGTCCTCCGCTCAGATGCACGGGCAATCTTTTGGCAAGCGTTCTTTCAAGCCCCACCTCGTCGAAAAGGCTCATTGCTTTTTCTTTTGCGTCTTTTCCGAATTTTGCTCTCTTTGAAAACACGAGAGCTTCCCGTATCGCACTGCCTATGCGTTGGGACGGATCTAGAGCAAGGAGCGGCTTTTGCGGTATAAGCTGAATTGCCATGCCAACCTTTTTATCATACCTGTTTTTTTCACTCCAAAGCGGTTGTCCATCAATCAGGACACGTCCTTCGCTCGGCACTACAAGACCGCATACTATATTGGCAAGCGTGCTTTTCCCCTCTCCGCTTTTTCCGACAATTCCGACTTTTTTGCCGTTTTCGACAGTTAAAGACACGTTTTTGAGAGGATAAACGTCGGTTTGTGTTTTTCCTTTGCCAGTCACAAAATGTTTGGATATGTTTACGATTTCAAGCATAACGCACCTCGCATGCGGATATCAGACTCTTTGCATACTCGCTTTTCGGATTTGAAAAGACTTCGCAAGTCTTGCCGTATTCTTGCACGCATCCGTCTTTGAGCACCAAAACGTAGTCGCACTTTTTGGCAACCGTCATATCGTGCGTAACGATTATAAGTGCAGTGTCGGCAAAATCCTTGTCCATACACGCCCAAAACGCCTCGCTTGTTTCTTTGTCTATTCCTCGTGTTGCCTCATCGGCAACGATAAGCTTTGCGTTTGCGCACATAGTGATTGCAAGCACCACTCTTTGCGCTTCTCCCCCGCTTATCTCAAAAGGATATTTTTCAAGGATTTCCTCGCCGTTTTTCAATCCCGCACGAGCCAGATTGTAAACGGAATACGCTCTCTTTTGCTCGCGAGTGAGTTTCAGTCCGGATCGAGAAAAAGCCTCGTAGATTTGAGTTTTTATTTTCAACGACGGGTTGAGCGACTCCGCTCCGCCTTGCGGAACAAACACGATTTGTCTGCCCAAAAACGCTTTCCCTCGCTTGCGACTTTTGAGAAAATCCTCTCCCTCGAACATTATTTGCCCGGTTGCAAAACAGTTGTCCGCAAGCGACGAGGTGAGAGCGTTTACTATCATGGATTTTCCGCTTCCCGACTCGCCGACTATCGCAAGCCGCTCCCCGCTTTTGAGGCAAAACGAAACGTCGCCCACAATCTTTTCGGTGGAGCGCAAAAAGCATGCGTACACGCTCAAATCGATGACTTCGATCACGTTTTCGTCCATGCTTAGATTATACCATTCGAATGACGCCTAATCAAGCTAAAACGCACTCGTTTGTACGGTTAAAATTATTAAAAATAAAACAAATTAGAACATATTGTTTTGTTAATGGCAAAAATTCATACATTATGTATTGACGCGCGAACATAGTGTTTGATATAATGAAAAAAAGTAAATCATAACAGAGGGTTTTATGCACAAAAAAATCAATGCCACAACCGAAAAAATTTACAATGCGTTTGCCGAAGTTTTGCTTGAAAAAGCGTACGCGGACGTGCGAATTCAAGACGTTTTGGACAAAAGCGGTGTTGCAAGAAGCACGTTTTACGCACATTACAAAACGAAAGAGGAATTGCTCAAATCCATATGTTCGACCATATTCGGACACGTCTTTTCCCACTCGCTTGCAGAGGAAAAAAGCCACGATTTTTCAAAATCCTCTATATTCGATTACAAGCACTTCATCACGCACATTTTTTATCACTTGCACGACGAAAAAACGCTTGTTCACGCCATTTTACTTTCGCAAAGCAAGGACACTTTCCTCAACTTCCTGCGTGGCGAGCTGAGAGAATTTGCAACCGCCTGCGTGGAAAACAATTTCGTAACGGGCAAAAACCTGCCCAAGTCCTTGAAAGTCAATTCGATAATCGAAAATTTCGTCCTGCTTGTCGAATACTGGGACGAAACCGCCTTCACCGACACCCCCGAACGCCTGACCGAATACTTTTTGATTATGAACGAATAAACAACCTCGTTAACGAAAGAGCCGAGATAGAAAATTTCTATCTCGGCTCTTTTAAATTTTATAAATCGGCTTATTCAACCTGGATTTCCTTTATCAAGACCTCGTTTCCCCGCACCAAATAGGTGTGCTCGCTCCCGCAATAGGGGCAGATCTTGCCGTGTTCGACGGTGGGATACTCTTTGTGGCAGTCCTCGCAATAGGTGACTGCTTTGATGGGCTCGATTTCAAGAGTGCAACCGCGCAGAAGATCCGTGCGGTTTGCATTCCAGTTCCAACAATCAATGAGTTGATCGTTCACAATCGTGGATACTTCGCCGATTTGCATGACGACTTTTTGTATTTTGGTCGCCTTGTTTTCGACGGCGACGTCGCGCACCATATCCGCGATGTGAAACACTACACCTAGCTCGTGCATATCAACCTCTTATTTGTTTGCTTTTTTTGCCGCTTTTGCTGCCTTCACCGCTTCTTTGTGCTTCTTTTGAGACGCTTTTTCTTCAGCGGTTTTCTTGCCGAACACGATTCTCATGCCGCGCTTGATTGCGTAAGGAAGAATTGCTTTGAACTTGTCTTCGCTGCGCACCATGGTGGAGCACTCGGGATGTTCTCTGTGGAGATGGATTGCGTCGAATTCGCACTTGGTGGTGCAGATACCGCAACCGATGCACTTGTTTTCGTCCACGACGCTTGCGCCGCAGCCGAGGCAACGACCTGCTTCGATCTTGACTTGCTCTTCGGTGAGAGTGCCGTGCAAATCTCTGAAGGAGTGTTTGTCGCCTTCAAGTTCTTTGGCTTCTTGTCTGCCGGCGGTGTCGTAGCTGTCGATGACGATGTTGTTCTTGTCAAGCTCGATAAACTGTCTGCGGTTGCGACCGATGGTCATGCTCGTGCCGGGTTGTACGAAACGATGGAGAGATACTGCCGCGTTCTTGCCCGCTTCGATTGCGTCGATTGCAAACTTCGGTCCGCTGTAAACGTCGCCGCCCACGAAGATGTCGGGCTCTGCCGTTTGATATGTGAGAGAATCCGCAACGGGATAATTGCCGTGATGGAATTCAACATTTGTGCCTTTGAGCAAATCGCCCCACACAACCGCTTGACCGATTGCGAAGATGACGTGTTGCGCTTCAACGGTGATGGTGTCGTTCTCGTCGTAAACGGGGCTGAATCTCTTGGTTTGAGGATCAATGACTCTCAAGCACTTCTTGAACACGACCGCCTTGACGGTGCCGTCTTCGTTTTTGAGGATTTCCTTGGGGCCCCAGCCGTTGTTGACGGAGATGCCGTCTGCAAGAGTTTCTTCGATTTCGTTCTTGCTTGCAGGCATTGTTTCTCTGGATTCGAGGCAGTACATACCAACCTCTTCGCTTCCGAAACGAACTGCAGTACGAGCACAGTCAACCGCAACGTTGCCGCCGCCGATAACAACGGTCTTGCCTTCGAGCTTTCTGTCGTGGTTTTCTGTTGCAGCGTGCAAGAAGGAAACTGCCATATCCGTGCCGATTGCGTCCTCGCCGGGAACTCCGGGAAGTCTGCCGCCTTGGCAACCGATTGCGACGTAGAATGCCTTGTAACCTTGCTTTCTGAGTTCGTCGATGGTGACGTCTTTGCCGACGTCTACGCCCGTCTTGAACTCTACGCCAAGCTCACGCAAAACGTCGATTTCCGCTTCGATGACGTCTTTTTCGAGTTTGTAGGAAGGAATACCGTAGGTGAGCATACCGCCGAGGCGTTCGTTCTTCTCGAATACGGTGGGTTTGTAACCCTTTGTCGCAAGATAGTATGCGCAAGAAAGACCTGCGGGGCCTGCACCGATGATTGCGATCTTCTCGTTCCATTGCTTGTCAACGTTGGACGGAATGACCACTTCGGGAACAAATCTGGTTTCCGCATGCAAATCTTGCTCTGCGATGAACTTCTTGATTGCGTCGATGGACACTGCCTCGTCGATAGTTCCTCTCGTGCAGGCTGCTTCACAACGCTTGTTGCAGACGCGGCCGCAGATTGCGGGGAACGGGTTGTCCTTCTTGATGAGTTCGAGAGCTTCTCTGTACTTGCCCTCTTTTGCCTTGCGGATGTAGCCTTGGACTGCGATGTGTGCGGGGCATGCCGCCTTGCACGGAGACGTACCGGTTTCGTAGCAGTTGATACGGTTGTTGTCTCTGTAGTCCTCGTCCCACTTGTCCGGACCCCAAGAGAGATTGTCGGGAAGTTCGTGTTTGGGGTATTTGATTTCGCCTTGCTTGGTGCAAAGTTTTTGTCCGAGTTTGACTGCGCCTGCGGGGCAATACTCTACGCACTTGCCGCATGCGACGCATTTGTCTTTTTCAACCTTTGCGACGTATGCGCTTCTGGACATGTTAGGCGTGTTGAAAAGTTGTGAAGTACGGAGCGCGTTGCAGATGTTGACGTTGCAGTTGCAGATTGCGAAGATCTTGTTCTCACCGTCGATGTTGGTGATTTGATGAACGAAACCGTTCTTTTCTGCATTGCGGAGAATTTGCATTGCCTCGTCGTAGGTGATGTCGCGGCCCTTGCCTGTTTCACGGCAGTAATCCGCCATATCGCCGATACCGATGCACCACTCTTCGCAAGAGTCGCCGCAGCCTTCGCCGAGTTTCGCTCTGCCGTAACGGCAGGAGCAGATGCCGACGCCGAGGTGTCCCTCATACTTTTTGAGCCAGTAAGAGATATGTTCGATATCCATCGTGCCGTTTTCCATCTCGATTGCTTTCTCGACGGGAATGACGTGCATACCGATACCTGCTCCTCCCGGAGGAACCATAGGTGTGACCATGGTCAAGGGGAGATAGGTCATGCGCTCGAAGAACATTGCAAGTTCGGGATGCTCGTCAAGTTGCTTTTTCACCATGTTGGTGAATTCCGCAGAACCGGGAACGAACATCGGGAGCGTATAACGACGCTCTTTCTTTGCGCCCTTGATAGGACCGTTCTTGTCATAGTGATTGCCGTAGTCGTATTCCAAAATGCCGATATCGCTCATTTGTTTGACGAGATCGTGCAGTTTGTTTTTCTCGACGCCGGGATTCAACTTTTCAAGATCTTCCATGGTGTAATGGTGACGCACTTTCATTGTGAGCGCAACGTCTGCCATTTCATCGGTCATGATGCAACGAAGTCCCCAGTATTCGGGATCGTTGACTGTCACTCCTGCAATCTTATGGTCGATGCAGTCTGTGATTTTTCTTGCTAGTTTGAGGATTTTCTCGCTCGGATTGGGATCGCCCATATACTCCGGTGTGAAAGCTTTGCTCATCTCAGCCATTGTTGTTTTCTCCTTTGAAAAACTTTATTCTATTGTATATCTTATTTTCAAGCATTTCAAGTCCTTCGCCCGTTTTTGCACTGACATAATATATCTGTGCGTTCGGATTCAGACGAGAAATGTGTTTTTCAAACTCGGTTTTGTCAAAATCGAACGCTTCGAGAGTGTCGATTTTAGTGACAACGACAAGATTGCACTTTTCAAACATCAAAGGATATTTGAGCGGTTTGTCGTCGCCCTCGGGTACGGACAACAACATCATGTTGAGATGCGCGCCCGTGTCGAACTCGGCAGGACACACGAGGTTGCCGATATTTTCAAGCACGATGAGGTCGCAATCCTCAAATTTTGCCTGACTTAAAGCCTCGCTCACCATATCCGCGTCTATGTGGCAAAGTCCGCCGTTGTGGATTTGCACGCTTTCGATGCCGGCTCCCTCCGCAATACGACGAGCGTCCACGTCCGTTTCTATGTCAACGTCCATTGCTACGACTTTGAGTTTGTTTTTCAAACTTTTAAGCAATGCGGTCAAAAGAGTGGTTTTCCCGCTTCCGGGCGAAGACATAACGTTGAGAAGAAACGTGCCCTTGCGCTTGAGAGTCGCTCTCAACTCGTCGGCGGTTTTATCGTTGTTTGAAAATATACTTTCTTTGACGGATATAACTCTCATTTTACGCCCTCTTTCCACTCCGAATAATTCTGCATAAGATATTTTGCAAGTTCGTCTATTCCGTCGCCCGTGCGTGCGGAAACCTCGAATACTTTTGCGCTCTTATTCACTCTTGCAATGTATTGTTTGCACTTCTCTACGTCAAAATCAAAGTATTTTGCCGTATCGCATTTTGTCAGCACAACAACGTCCGCTACGGAAAACATAAGCGAATATTTGAGCGGCTTGTCGTCGCCCTCCGGAAGTGCCAAAAGCACCATTTTCAAGTGCGCGCCGGTGTCGAACTCTGCAGGACATACCAAATTGCCGATGTTTTCAAGGAAAACCATATCCGCGTTTGTGGCAAACTCTTTGAAACCTTGCCTGGACATATCCGCATCGAGATGGCACATGCCGCCCGTGTGAAGTTGAATCGCTTCCGCCCCTGCTTCTCGCACGGTGTAAGCGTCCACGTCGCCATCGATGTCCGCTTCCATAACGCCGATTTTAACCTTGTCTTTCAAAGCCTTTGTGAGCGCGACGAGCAACGTCGTCTTTCCGCTGCCGGGAGCGGACATCACGTTGACGTAATATACGCCTACCTCGTCAAGCTCGGCACGGAGTTTTTCCGCGTCGGCATCGTTGTTTTGCAGGATGCTTTCTTTAAGTTGAATAGTTCTGATAGAATCCATAATTTACTCTCTTTTGAAATATTATTATAACACTTGAAAATATTATTTTCAATATATTTGAAAAATTTAAGCTGGTATTTATTAGGGTACCCACTCTTTCAGAGCGTACTTATAAGCGGTATGTGCCTATTCGGAGTGCGAGCCGCAAGGCGGCGAGAATATGAGCGCCGAGCTTGACGGTTGTACCGTCCGACTGCGCCGTGTTGTTGCGTAGCTGGCGCACAAAGGACGGTGGCATAATGAGAGAATTGTCACCATCTATGCGAGTGCCGCTCGTTGCAAGCAACGAGCTAGCGATTGTTACGAAGTCAATCGCGTTCGTGTCTCCCCCACGAACGATGGATAATCTTGTAGAGAATTGCCCCTAACTGAGTGGTGGGAGAAAAGCCCGAGAGGGAAAGAGGGGGCACATCTATTTTAGAGTACACGCTCCCCCACTCTTGTAGAGGAAGAACAAGAAAACGCCCGTTTGCGAACTCGCCTAGCGTACTCGAAGTACGTGACGGGTGAGCAAACGGGCGTTGCCGCAGTTATTCGCCAAATAGTGCGTTTTTAATCTACGCGAAGGGCGTCAACCACATTCTTCCTAGACGCCATAATCGCCGGTATAATGCCCGATATCACGGTCAAGACCAAACTCAAGCACACGAGGATGAAGGCATGCAAGGGATGGAAATGCAACAGAGAGCCTATGCCGGTGACAGCCTTGATGACGAGAGATATGAGCGGACAAAGAATATAGGTGACGAGGATACCGATAAGTCCGCTGGCAAGACCGATGAGCGAGGTTTCGGCAATAAAGACGTTGCGAATATCCTGCTTCCTTGCGCCGATTGCACGGAGAATACCGATTTCACGAGTGCGCTCGACGACAGAGTTGGAGGTGATGACACCTATCATGACGGTGGAAACCACAAGTGATATTGCCGCAACCGCTATGAGCATTGCGGACACGAGATCGAGAATTCCGCGCATGTTGACAAGCAGCATCTCGGACATATCGAAATAGCCGATGTTGCCTTTGCCGGACTTCTGCCATGCCGAAATATAGTTGCCCGAATTTGTTTTTTGTCCGCTGTCGTTGGGATATACCGTGATATAATACGGACTTCTATCCGCACCGATTGCACGCATATAGTAGGTATATTGAAGAGCGGGAATGCCTGTAATCGCCGCAATCGACGAACCTGCGCTCGATGCAAAATCAACGGAATCGTTGAGTCTTACTCCGTCGAAAACGGTCGGCGTCTTGTTGTTCGAAGCTGCGGAAAGCGCAAGTTGTCTTTGAACAAGTAGGCTGTTTTGTGCGCTTTCGAGCGTACTTTCGGCAAGGTCGGACGTGTAACAGATTGCCGATGAAACATATGCGTGTTCGGCATTTTTCTTTGCTCTTATAACGCCGACAACCTTGATTTCCTCTCCCGAGGCATCGTACATTTGTTTGAGCAATGTTTGCGATTCGCTCGAATCGTCATAGCTCCAAAGCAGTTTTTTGCTTTCCGAATCGCTTAACGGGTTGAATCCGCCAGATCCTTCCGAACCGTCGGATTTCGCTTTGCCGATTCCGACATTGTTTTCATACTTGCCTGTTTCTTTGTTGTAAACGTAATACGAGTCGTTGTCGACAAGTTTGAATGTTTGACCTATAAAATACTCATACGGGATACTTGCCGTATCCATTTTGACAGGTTTGCCGCTTTCGTCTCTTTCAACGGTGCCGTTGGCGTCCTTTTTGTAAGTGTCGATACCGAATGCGCTCAACAAGTCGACGTTGACGGAGTTGTCCGAATTGACGCACAAAAGCACTTCGTTTTTGTTTTTCGGGAATCTGCTGCCCTCGCCTATAAAATCATACGAGCGCATGGTGATTTCTTCGTTGGCGGCAAGTTCTTGCCAATACTTTGCCTGAAGTCCGTTTTCGCCGAGAACAGTGGTTGCGATTGCCGTTGTAGTCAACGGTCTGGGTTGTTGCGAAACATCCTTGTATGCAACGTTGCCGTCGGAATCAAAAGTTTTTCTGACAAGATTGTAGCGCAAACCGTATGAAATGTTCATAGCCGTATAATACTCTTTCGGCATTGCTTTCATATAGTCGGCAAACTCAACGGTGATGTCGTTTTTCGTCACGCCGTCCATAAACGATTTGACGATTGACAACATCATTTTTGCCATTGCGCCGTCATACAAACTTCCGCTCGACACCTTGATGTCGTCGGAATCGGGATAGGTGGTGCTGCTGTCGCTTGGCTTTGTGTCCATCATGCTAGTCATAAGATCCATCATGGCACCGCTTGAAACGTTGTACTGATAGACGCCCAAAGGCACGCCAGCCAACATCTCCGTTTCCATTTTTGCAAGATAGATGTTGAATCCGTTATAAATGGACAACACGAGCGCAAGTCCGATTATGCCGATTGCGCCTGCAAATGACGTAAGACAGGTGCGGCGTTTTTTGGAAACGAGGTTTTTAAGACTCAATCCGAACGCCATTCCCGCGCTCATGGATGTCGGCTTAAACGCTTTGTCTTTTTTCTTTTTCCTTTTTGAGAGGCTGTTGAGACCGAGCTTGTCAAACACCTCTTTCGCCTCTTCTCCGACATTGCGCATTGCCACTTTTCGTTTGTGGTTGGATTTCTTTTTCTTTTTGTCGGATTCTTCTTCGGTTTGTACGGTTTGAGTGTTTATATTGTCGTTTTGAGATTGTAAAGTGCTTGTTTGTGCGGTTTCTGCTTTTTCGTCGCTGTCCGTCGTAACCTCTTCGAGCAACATGTTTTTGCTGTCCGTTTTTGAGTTTTTATCTTCGAGCGGAGCGGCAGATTCATCGCAAATCGTTTCCGTTTCGGAATTGTAAGGATTGGTGTCCTCGATGAGCTGACCGTCTTTGAAACGGCAAATACGGGTTGCATACTGATATGCAAGCTCCGCATTGTGCGTAACCATAATGACAAGACGATTTTTTGAAAGCTCTTGCAAAATGTCCATAACCTGAACGCTGAGTTCGCTGTCAAGCGCGCCCGTCGGTTCGTCTGCAAGAATGATTTTGGGATCGTTTACGATGGCTCTTGCGATTGCAACACGCTGCATTTGTCCGCCCGAAAGCTGGTTGGGCTTTTTATCGATTTCCTCATGCATGTTGACCTTGTGCAGTGCGGCAACCGCCTTTGCCCTTCTTGCTTTCTTCTTCTCGCCAACAAGGCTCAATGCAAGTTCGACGTTTTCAAGCACCGTAAGATGCGGAATGAGGTTGTAGCTTTGAAACACGAAACCTATCGTCGCATTGCGATAGGCGTCCCAGTGCTCGTCGTCAAAATCCGCAGTGGAAACTCCGCCGATGACGAGGTCGCCCGACGTGTATCTGTCAAGTCCGCCGATGATGTTGAGCATGGTCGTTTTGCCGCAACCGCTAGGACCGAGAATAGCCACAAATTCGCTCTCTCTGAAATTGAGCGAAACTTTTCTCAATGCATGCACGGTTGTCGTCGCGGTGGGATAATCTTTTACTACGTCTTTAAGTTGAAGCATATTGCACCTCAAAAAAATGCGTTGTTTTATATTTTGTTTAATAACTTGTTCTTTTTTTAAACGACAAAGAGAATGACGAGCCGTCATTCTCCTTGCGTGAAATTCAAAACTTTGCTCCCCCTATGTTGTCGGTTAGAGCGAGGTTTGGTCTATCATCAAGGAAATGCCCTTGCTCATTGCGTCGGAAATGTTTTTGCAAAGCTCTTCGAGAGTGAGAGAGCTCTTGTGGTTGAACCAAATCTTGAAACACTCCGTCATGCCGGCAGCTGCGAAAGCAACGATGTATTTTGCTCTGCCGATGTCGCTTGTCGAACCTTCGTGCTCTTTGAACCAATGCATATACGCCTCAACGATGCGGTCGTTGATTTTGTCCATGAGTTGTCCCGACGTGCTGGACGAAAGGATGTATCTGTTGTTTTGGTCTTGCTTCAAAATTTCGTCGGCAAGCATGCTCAAAAGCGGATACGGATTTCTGATGCTGTTGCGAATATCCGTTTCGCTCATAATTCTGTCAATGCGCGCGATAATGGTGTTTTCGATGTCCGTGCGAACGTCGCCGACGGTGTTGTAGTACATATAAAACGTGCTACGCGTGATATTTGCCTTTTGCGTAAGCTCGCTTATGGTGATGTCGGACATGTCCTTTTCTTGCACAAGTTGTTTGAACGCCTCGAAGATCGCGTTTTTGGTTTTGATGACTCTTTTATCAATTCCGCCGTTTTTCATTTTCTATGCTTCCTAATAGTATTTATTGCGCTGAATCGCTTATTTTTATTTGCAAAATGTATTATATCATATGTTTGTGTGATTTTCCACCGATTTATAAAATATTAATGAAATTAATAAATTATTAAGGTTTGCACATTCTATATTAAAATACCTGTAATTTACGGGATTTATACCCAAAGGAGAAACTATGAAAATCAAAAGAAAAAGAACTCGCAATATTCCCCTGTCGCACAGCAATCTTTCCGCGCACGAAAACTTGCGCTCGCGCTTCGACCCCAACGGCAGTTATACGGGCGTACCCGAAAAACACGGTTATCCCGATGTCCCCGACGGCGAAAAGCCGGTTCAGGACGTTGACGACTTATGATAACTGCGCGCTGCGCAGATGATATTGTTGCTTTGCAACAGTGATATCGCGCTGCGCACGGTGATATCCTCACTTCGTTCGGGTGATATCGCAACTGCGTTGCGGTTGCGGAAAATTTCAGCTTATTCGAAGCGTGCTTATACACTGTATGTGTCTGTTCGAAGACGAAATCGGAGTCGCAAGGCGACGACCGTAGCGAGCGCCGAGCTTGACGGTTGTACCGTCCGACTGCGCCATGTTGTTGCGTAGCCGGCGCACAAAGGACGGTGGCATAATGAGTGAAATGTCCCTATCTATGCGAGTGCCGACTGTCTCCCCCGCGAACGACGGATAATCTTGTAGAGAATTGTCCCTATTTGAGTGGTGGGAGAAAAGCCCGAGAGGGAAAGAGGGGGCACATCTAATTTATAGTTCACGCCGTTCAACTCTTGTAGAGGACGAACAAAACACGTGAGGAAGGGGGAATTTTTATTTAAGGTGCACGCACATTACTCTTGTAGAGGACTAACAAATTTAAAAAATAACGAAAAGCCCTTTTGCATCTGCTTTGTGTATAGCAGAATCGCAAAAGGGCTTTTCGTTATCGTTTTCCTATTTTGTATGCTCTTGGTCGATTTTGTCGATGACGCGGAGCACCACGTCCAATCCGAGTCCCACCGTTTCTGCGGAGAAACGCTCGGGCACGTCGTGATAGGTGTGATAATAATGGCTCATGACGGGATTTTGAGCGGCGAATGTGATTGACTTCACTCCTGATTTTTGGAAAGGCGTGGAGTCGCAACCGCCGACAGGGTTTGCGATATCGCCGGGATTTTTGATGCCTGCTTCCCTCATGGCTTCCTTGAACATACGCTCCAAATCTTTGTCGAAGTGCGGGCAAAGCCAGCTGTCGCCGTGGATGACTTCAAAATAATCCTCGTCGGCAACCGAGTCGATGTTGATGTGATACGCATTGTCGAGCATTCCGTCGTTTTTGTGCTTGCGCGTGAATGCGATAGAACCGCGCAGTCCCGACTCCTCCGCACCGATGTTGCAATCGACGATGCGGCAGTTTTTGGGCATCTTGTCGGGGTTTTCCTTGTAGTATTTTACAACTTGATATGCAATCGAAACGCCGGTTGCGTTGTCCATTGCGCCGGGGGAAGCGATTGCTTCCGTCTTTTCGTTGTACATCGTGAGCAAGAATGCACAGATGATGACGATAGGCGAAGAATACAACGTCATTTGTTTTATGACGTAATATGCCTTTGCGGTATTGACAAGGGTGTCGTAAGAAAGCGTGTCCGTGCCGTAATTGAGCATCATTATGAGAATAAGCATAACGACGCTGACAATCGTGACGGCGGCAACCGCAATTGCGCCGAGTGCCAAGCGGAGCACCACTCCCACAAATCCGAGTTTGTTTTGCGACGCGCTGAGTTTGAGCGTCCAGCTGGTGTCGGTGTGACCGGAGAGGAAAATCGTATAATCGTATTTTCCGTCCTCGGGAAGAAGCTCTGCGTAGGTGTTGTGCGACACTTTGTGCTTAAAGCACCAGTCGAAACAAGTGTGATACTTAAACACGCTCACAACAAGCCAAATCCACGTACAAATCATGTACATCGTGCATACGAAGTGCATTGCAAGTCCGGCGTAAGCGGACAAACTTGCAAGTATCGTTGCAAGCACGGTGAGCACGCAACCGATTATGCCTGCCCAACCTGCATACGGCAATCCGCCGATAGACGCGTGAGGCGCGAATACGAAGCTCTCGGTGACGGGATTGAGTCCCAACTCTTTGAGCTTGTCCGACATATAGTCGTGATACTTCTTCTCGTTGTTCGAGCCGGGAAGACGCGGGCCTATCTCGCACGCGGCATACTCTACCATTTCGTAGGCTTCATCGCCGTACTTTTTGAGTTCATCTCTCATAATTTCCTCTTTTCCTTATTTTATTTTGCAAAAAGGCAAAGCACACCAATGCGCTTTGCCTGAAAACCGTGGTTATTTGGTGATTTTTTCCATGCCGCCCATGTACTTGCGAAGCACTTCGGGGATGGTGACGGAACCGTCTGCGTTTTGGAATTGCTCGACGATTGCAGGAATAAGTCTGCTGGTTGCAAGACCGCTGCCGTTGAGGGTGTGCACAAAACGCGGTTTGCCCGTTTCGCCGTCGCGGAAACGAGTGTTGTTTCTGCGTGCCTGATAGTCGTTTGCGTTGGAAACGGAGGAACATTCCTTGTAAATGCCCATCGACGGAATCCAAAGTTCAACGTCGTAAGTTCTTGCCATGGAAGCGGAGCAATCCCCTGCCGCAAGTTTGCTCACTCTGAAATGCAACCCGAGTTGCTCGACGAGTCTGGACGCCTTTTCGACAAGCTCTTCGAACGCTTCTTTGCTGTGGTCGGGATGAGCGTATTGCACCATTTCGATTTTGTTGAATTGGTGACCTCTTATCATACCTCTCTCTTCCGCTCTCGCGCTGCCTGCTTCCTTTCTGAAACAAGGAGAGTACGCAAAGAACTTCATCGGAAGTTTGCTTTCGTCGATAATTTCGCCCGCATACATATTGACGAGCGCGGTTTCCGCAGTCGGAAGCATAAAGCGATTGCGTTTTCTGTCCTCGTCGCAGTCGAGCCAATACACCTCGTCGCTGAATTTGGGGAATTGACCTGCGCCGAAGCCGCAGTTGTAGCCGAGTTGATACGGCGGAAGAATAAATTCGTAGCCGTCTTTAAGATGTTCGTCCACGAAGTAGTTGAGCAACGCCCATTCAAGTCTTGCGCCCACGCCTCTGTAAATCCAAAAACCGTTGCCCGAAAGTTTGACTCCTCTTTCGTAGTCGATCATGCCCAGATCGGTGCAGATGTCAACGTGGTTTTTGAGAGGGAAATCGAACTTGGGTTGTTCGCCCACGATTTTGATAACCTTGTTGTTTTCCTTTTCGCCGGGGAGAAGATCGGGATCGGGAATATTGGGCATACAGGCAAGCGCGTCGTTGATCTTTGCGATAAGGTCGTTGATTTTTGCGTCGCCGGCAGCGATTTCGTCGCCGAGTTTTCTCATTTCGTCAAAGATAGGTTCGACGGGTTGTCCCGCTTTTTTGAGAACGGGAATTTGCGCCGACACTTTGTTCTTTTGTGCTTTGAGTTGTTCGATTTCGGTTATCGTGGCTTTTCTTTCGTCATCCCATTTGATGATTTCGGTAAAGTCTGCGTTGTAGCCTTTCTTTGCAAGGGCGTCGACCACCTCTTGCGGATTGTTTCTGATTCTTGCCAAATCCAACATAGTGTGTTTCCTCTAATGTCGATATAGTCTTTATTTTTGATTTTATGCTCAAACGCATGGTTTATGTCGCAAAACTATGCGTTAAAGTTTCGTTTATGCAATTATGTTCACAAGTCTGCCGGGGACGACGATGACTTTTTTAGGTGCGGAAGCAAGCTGATCTTTGACCGCTTCGAGTGCGGCTTTTTCGATTTCTTCCTTGCTTGCGGACGTTGCCACGGTGACTTTCGCTCTCATCTTGGAATTGATTTGAACGGCAAGTTCCACCTCGTCGAGCACCATTGCCGCGGGATCGAAAGTCGGATACGCTTGATTGAATACGCTGTATTTCTGACCGAGCATTTCCCAAAGTTCTTCGCAGAAATGAGGCGCAAACGGAGCAAGCAAAAGCACCAGATCTTTTGCGCAATCCTTGTAAATCGCGTTCTTCTTTGCAACGTTCGCCTCATAATTGTACATTGCGTTGACAAACTCCATAAGTCTTGCAACTGCGGTGTTGAACGAGAACGCGCCCAAATCGTTGGTGACGCACTTTATGGTGTTGTGGCGCACGCGATTGAGTTCTTTCTCCGCCTTTCCGAGAGGTGCGTCGTCAAAGTTGACTTCGTAACATTTTTTGACGATACGCTCGATTCTGTCGAAGAAACGGCTGATGGATTCAAGGCCGTTGTCGTTCCACGGACCACCCTCGACGTAGTTGAATCCGAACATGAGATACACTCTGAAAATGTCCGCTCCGTACTTTGCGATCGAATCGTCGGGAGATACGACGTTGCCCTTGGACTTTGACATCTTGTTGCCGTCCGGACCGAGAATCGTGCCTTGGTGCACGAGAGAAAGGAAGGGTTCGTCAAAGTTGAGATAGCCCATATCTCTCAGCGCCTTGGTGAAGAAACGCGCATACAAAAGGTGCATGCACGCATGCTCCGCGCCGCCGATGTATTTGTCAACGGGAAGCATTTTGTTTATCCACTCGCTGTCGAACGGCTTATCCGCATTGTGTGCGTCGGGATATCTCAAGAAATACCAGCTCGAACACACGAAGGTGTCGAGAGTGTCGGCGTCGCGTTTTGCAGGACGTCCGCAAACGGGGCAAACCGTATTGATAAACTCATCGCATTTTTTGAGAGGAGATTCTCCGTCGGGAGTAAAGTTTACGCCCAGCGGAAGTCGCACGGGCAAATCCTTTTCCGGAACGGGAACGTCGCCGCAGTGGTCGCAGTGAATTATGGGGATAGGTGCGCCCCAATAGCGTTGACGGCTCACCAGCCAGTCACGCAAGCGATAGTTGGTTTTGAGTCCGCCCTTGCCTTCTTTTTCAAGTTTTTTGAGAATTGCGAGCTTGCCTTCTTCGCTCGTCATACCGTCGAACTCTCCACTGTTGCAGAGAACGCCGTATTCGCAGAAAGGAAGCGAATCGTCAACACCGTCTTTTCCCTTGATGACTCTCTTTATGGGAAGTCCGAGCTTTTGAGCAAACACGAAATCGCGCTCATCGTGTGCGGCAACGCCCATAACCGCGCCCGTGCCGTAGCTTGCGATAACGTAGTCGGCAACCAAAATAGGCACTTCTTCACCGTTGACGGGGTTGATTGCGTACGCGCCCGTCGGAACGCCGGTTTTCTCTCTGGTTGAGGACATACGGTCGATTTCGGTGGCTTTCGCACTCTTTTCTTTGTATTCTTCGACCGCCGCCTTTTGCTCGTCGGTGACAACGAGGTCGACGAGAGGGCTTTCGGGAGCAAGAACGACATAGGTTACGCCGAAGATGGTATCTGCTCTCGTGGTGAACACTTTAAACTTGACGTCGCTGTCTTTGACCGAAAACTCGACCTCACCGCCATAGCTTCTTCCGATCCAGTTCTTTTGCATGAGCTTGGTTTTTTCGGGCCAATCGAGTTTGTCGATGCAATCGAGCAATTCGTCGGCGTAAGCGGTGATTTTGAAAAACCATTGATTGAGGTTTTTGTGCGTGACTTGACTTCCGCATCTCTCGCAGACTCCGCCCTGTGCTTGTTCGTTGGCAAGCACGGTGTTGCAGGACGGACACCAGTTTACGGGAGCTTCTTTGCGATATGCAAGCCCTTTTTTGTAGAGTTGAAGGAACATCCATTGTGTCCACTTATAGTAGTCGGGCATGCACGTTTTGATTTCGTAATCCCAATCGTACATTGCGCCGATGCGTTTGAGTTGTCCTTCCATCGTAGCGATGTTTTTGAGGGTGCTTTCTTCGGGGTGAATGCCCGTTTTTATGGCATAGTTTTCAGCAGGCAAACCGAACGCATCGAATCCCATCGGTTGAAACACCTCGTATCCTTGCATGCGTTTGAAACGCGCAAACGTATCGGCAGGGCCGTAGTTGTACCAATGTCCCGCGTGAAGTTTCGCGCCGGAGGGATAGGAAAACATTTCAAGACAATAATACTTTTTGTCTACTCTCGAACGGTCGAACTTGTAAAGCCCGGTGTCCGCCCAAATCTTTTGCCATTTGCTTTCAATTTGCTTATAGTCCATAAGCGTGAGGCACTCCTCTAATTAAAATAATAATATTTAGTTTAATACCAATATAAAACATTGTCAAGCGCGGATAAAAACTCCGCCGCCTCGCAAGTCAAGATTGTGGCGCACTCCGAGCAAAAAATTCGATTTTTTTGTGCCGCCGAAAAAAATTTCCCGCCGATTGCTATTGAATGTACAAACAAAAATTGATATAATCGAACCGATATCCATAAAACGGAGAAAATTATGAGAAAACGCATCCTTGCGGCAATCTTGCTTGCGACAATTCTGGTGTCTGCGTTTGCGCTTTTTGCGTGCAACGACGATGAAAAAACCGTTTCTTTTGTAAAAACCGACGGAGCGAAAATAATCGACGAAAAAGGCAACGCCATCGGACTTTACGGCACGAATCTCGGAGGTTGGCTTGTTCAGGAAAGCTGGCTTGTTCCAACCGATATCGGAAAAGAATACGGGCAAATCGACATGATGATAGAGCTGGCAAACAGATTCGGCGAAGACGGTATGCAAGAACTTTTGGACGTATACGAAGACAATTGGGTGAGCGAGATCGATTTTCAACGCATAAAAGCCCTCGGTTTGAATTGTGTGCGGATTCCCTTCACATATCTGAATTTCACCAACCCCGTGAAAAAAGTCGGAGATACGTACGAGCGTACTCCGTATGAAGAACTCGTTGTGGACGAAAGCAAATTCGCTCGTCTTGACCGGGCAATCGAAATGTGCAAAAAATATTCGCTTTACGCCATTCTCGATATGCACGGCGCAGTCGGTTCGCAAAGCGGCAACGACCATACCGGCGACATAGCGTATCCCGGCGGCGGCAGACTCTGGGGCGAGGACGAAACGGGCGAAATATGCCGTCAAAAGACAAAAGACATATGGGTTGCGATCGCAAACAGATACAAAAACGACACAACCGTTGCGGTGTACGATCTCATGAACGAGCCCGGCATCAAGGACAAAAACGGCAATCAAACCACCACTACGAGAACGCACGAATACTTTGACGAACTCTACAAAGCGATTCGCGAAGTTGACGGCAATCATATCGTCTGCATGGAATCGTGCTGGAACTTCGGCAATCTTCCCGATCCGAGCAAATACGGCTGGGAAAACGTGATGTATCAATATCATCACTACAACTGGGCAAGCGCGGGAGTTGCAAACTCGGTATATTACGGCTCACAGATAACGTTCAACAACCTCTCCTCGAAAGGCAAATACAACGTGCCCGTGATTATCGGTGAATTCAACGTGTGGGCGGACTCCCACCCCGACAAAGTCAACGCAACCGGCAAACAATCCTCTCAAACGGAAGAAGAGGCATGGGACGGAGTTATGGAACTCTATTGCGGACTCGGCTGGAACTTCACGACGTGGAATTTCAAACATGCCGCCGAACATTCCTCGTGGGGACTTTTCAACTACGACAACTCCGTCGATCGCATGTGGGAGCAAGCAAACTACAAAACCATGAGCAAGGACGAGATTGCAACGATCTGGGCAAGACACAACTCCGAAAACTATGTCGTCAACACGTCGCTCGCAAATTGCATAACACCCCGTCTTGCGTCTTTCAACACAAACGGCAACGACAACCGTTCTTTGAAAGAAATCAAAGCGGAAAGAAACTACTATATCCTCACCGGCGAGAAATCGGCGTGAGAGGAATGAGCAACATCGTTGGACAGAACAAATTAATCGTGATATAATATCAATATCAACAAAGGCGAGGAACAGTATGTTCGTATCATTCGAAGGCTGCGAAGGCGTGGGCAAATCCACCCAACTCAAACTTCTCAAAGACTATCTCGAATCAACCAATCAAAGAGCGGTTTACGTGCGCGAACCGGGCAGCACCCACATTTCCGAACAAATCCGCAAAATAATTCTCAACCCCGAAAACGAAGAAATGACGGGCGTAACCGAGGCGTATCTTTATGCGTCGTCGAGGGCGCAACTCGTGCGCGAAGTCATCAAGCCTGCGCTTGAAAGAGGCGAACTTGTGGTGTGCGACAGGTACGTTGACAGCTCCATTGCGTATCAGGGTTATGCGCGCGGACTGGGTGCGGATCTTATAAAGAAAATCAACGCCCCCGCAATCGACGGGCTTCTTCCCGACATAACGATTTTCCTCGACTTGAAGCCGAGCGAAGCGTGGCGCACTTTCCGCATCACCGACGACAGACTGGAGCTTGAATCGGCAGAATTTCACGATAGAGTATATGCGGGCTATAATGCAGAAATGGCAGGTTCAGACACTCGTTTTGTCAGGATAAAACCCGATTTCGACAAAAACGTGACTTCTCAAAAGATAATCGAAGCATTAAGACAAAGAGGTGCTATAAAGTGAGCGACGTCACCTTTGAAAAAGCGTTGCGCGCATCGCGCGCGTACGGACTTATCCGCAACGACTTCTCTTCGGGACTCGGACACGCATACATGGTGGTATCCCCCGACGACGAAATCGTCGACGAATTTTTCACGCTCGTAGCGGCAAGCGTCTATTGCAAAAATCACGACGCGTGCCTAAATTGCTCCGAGTGCAGAAAGGTGATTCACAACAACCATCCCGACGTCTATCACATGTTCCCCACAAAAGACAAAATCAAGGTTGACGACATTGAGCAAATGCTCGATACAGTGTCGATAAAGCCGCTTTCTGGACACAAAATTTACTTCATACACCGCGCCGATCAAATGAACGCGCAGGCGCAAAACAAGTTGCTCAAAACGCTTGAAGAACCGCCCAAAGACGTGACGATTTTTCTCGGCGTAGCAAACGAAGCGAGCATGCTCGACACCATAAAATCGCGCGCAAGAGCGGTTGCGATAGACGTGTTCGACGAAGACGTCGTGTACAACGCCCTTTTGTCGCTGGACATAGACAAGGACACTTGCGCGGTTGCCGCGGCTTGCAGCGAGGGACAACTGGGCAAAGCGTACAAGATTGCGCGATCGCCCAAGTACGCCGACCTGTACAAGTGCGCGATATATCTTTTGACAAATCTCAATCGCAGTTCGGACGTCGTCAAAGTGGACGGCATCGTCGCAACCGAACAGGATTTGAGCGGACTTTTGGACGTTTTGAGCATAATCCTTCGAGATATGCTCGTGTGCAAACAAAATCAAAATCTGATGTTGTCCAAACACTTATCGTCGGACATAATAAATTTGAGCAGTCGCTACTCCGAGCGCGCGCTTGCGGAAATTCTGTTCAGAATAAACGTCGCGCGTCGCAAACTGTCGCTCAACGTCAACGTTATGGCAACCGTAGACGACTTGCTCTTTTCAATGTTGGAGGCAAAACATAAATGGCAATAATAGTAGGCATAAAATTCAGAAACACCAACAAGGTGTATTATTTCGATCCCAAAGACCTCGCTTTTGAAGAGGGCGACGGCGTGATTGTGGAAACCGCGCGCGGACAAGAATACGCAACATGCGCAATCGCAAACAAGGAAGTAGGCGAAAACGAAATCGTCCAACCCTTGAAACCCGTCGTGCGCAAAGCCACCGAAGAGGACGTAAAACGCGTTGAAAAAAACCTTCAGGACAAGGAACACGCGCTCAAAGTCATCCGTGAAAAAGTGGCGGAAATGAACATAAACATGAAGCTTGTGGACGCGGAATACACCTTTGACCGCACTAAGCTCATCTTCTACTTCACGGCGGAAGGCAGAGTGGATTTTAGAGAACTTGTGCGCGTGCTTGCGTCGATATTCAAAGTTCGTATCGAACTTCGTCAAATCTACGAACGCGACGATACCAAAATGCGCGGCGCACTTGCTCCGTGCGGTCGTCCGTGTTGCTGCACCACACACCTGCCCGACTTCGAAAAAGTGTCCATAAAAATGGCAAAAGTGCAAGGTTTGAGCCTCAATCCCCAAAAGATAAGCGGCGTTTGTGGCAGATTGATGTGCTGCCTCAAATACGAAAACGCATATTACACCGAAACGTACAAACTTATGCCGAAAGTGGGCAGCAAAGTCAAAACGGCGGACGGCGAAGGTACGGTTGAATCAAATGACCTCATCAAACAAACGGCTCGCGTGAAAGTTATGCTCAAGGACGGCAGCTTCGACGTGCGCACCTACGCCCTCGAAGACATGAAAATTGCCGAACGCCAAAACGCCGCCGAACTCGACAAAGACGACGATTAAATCAAATTCATCAAAAAACGAACTATTTTAAAAGGTTTTGCCAAAAAGCAAAACCTTTTGATTTTCATTCGAAAATATATTAAACGGTTAAAAACTTCGCTATTTAGATGAAGAACAAGGAAAAGCCCCTTGCCAAGCAACCCTAACGTACAAGTCGTACGTGAGTTGATGGACAAGAAAAGTTAATAAGAAGTTTTATTTGTTAAAATCGTCTGATTGAGATGAAGAACAAGAAAGAGGCATTTGCGGTGGCAGCCTAATTTACTAATGCGTAAATGACTGTCAGCACAAATGCCTCTGCCGTAGTTATTCGCTCAATCAGGCGATTTTACTTGCAGTTTTTGCAATCGGTCATCTCACCGCCGCTCTTTTTCGCGCGAGATTTCGTTGTTTTGCTCGTTTTGGGTTCGTCGCAATGACATGCGCCGCTGCGTTTGGTTTGTTTGGTTTCGGATTTTGCCATAAATTTCTCCTTTTGGGGCTTTTCGCCCGTATTTTGTTTATCCTTGCGGACTAAAAGTAGTATGGCAAAAAGGTTGCGTTTATATACCTTGCGCTGTGAAAAAAATGTGGTATAATATGGATATGGTACACATCGGCAACAGTTGGGACGAAATTCTCAAAGAGGATTTCAACAGTGAAAATTATCAAAATTTGCGCAAGTTTCTTGCATCGGAATATCGCTATCACGTGATATATCCCGATATGCACGACATCTTCAACGCACTCAAATACACGCCATACGAAAAGGTGAAAGCGGTGATTTTGGGGCAAGATCCCTATCACGGCGCAGGGCAAGCTCACGGCATGTGTTTTTCGGTCAAGCCGAACGTGCCCGCTCCGCCGTCGCTTGTCAACATATTCAAGGAAATCGAAACGGACGTCGGTGTGAAAAACACGTCCCCTTATCTTGTCAACTGGGCAAAACAAGGCGTGCTTCTTCTCAACACCGTACTCACCGTGCGCGAGGGGCAACCCAATTCGCACAAAGGACAGGGCTGGGAAGTGCTGACGGACAGCATAATAAAAAAACTCAACGCGCGCAAGGAGCCTATCGTGTTTATGTTGTGGGGCTCAAACGCACGCTCCAAAAAGGCTTTTATAACCAATCCGCAACATTTGGTTTTGGAGTGTCCGCACCCCTCGCCGCTGTCGGCATACGCAGGGTTTTTCGGGTGCAAACACTTTTCAAAATGCAACGATTTTCTCAAACAACACAACGAAACGCCCATAGACTGGCACACAACACCGGAGGCATAATATGCTAAACATCGAAAGAATAAACGAACTTGCCAAAAAAGCAAAAACCGTCGGACTTACCGACGAAGAAAAAGAAGAACAAGCAAAACTTCGCAAAGAGTACGTGCAAAGCGTGGTGGGAAATCTCCGCGCGCAACTCGACAACACCTACGTTCTGGACAAAGACGAAAACAAGGTGAAACTCACCGCCTATAACAATGTAAATCCCGTGGGCGACGACAAAAAAGAGGATTGACGCACCCCTGCTTTTTCTTGAAAGAATATTTTTTTTTGTCTTGAAAATCGCGCGCGTATATCATATAATATACGGGTTGCAAACAACAAATACGGCACCTCGCATCCGAGGAGGATAAAATGGACAGAATCTATACAGTTGATATCAAAGGTTTCAAAGCGGACCTTCCCGTGCTTCCCCTTCCCAACGGCATAAGCATTTGCTTTTTCAATCTTCACGGCGACTCGGCCCTGACGGAGCATTGCGGAAAGGAGCTTGCCAAACTTCTCGACGGCTGCGACGTCGTCATCACGGCGGAATCCAAGGGCTTGCAACTCAGCCACGTCATCGCGCGCGAGCTTGGACAAAGATACTACGCCGTGTGCAGAAAATCGAAGAAACTGTATATGCAAGACGGCATCCAAACGAGCGTGAAATCCATAACGACGGGCAACGAACAAACGCTGTATTTGTCAAAGCACGACGCAGACCTCATCAAAGGCAAAAAGGTTGCGATCGTGGACGACGTCGTATCGACGGGCGGCAGTCTCAGAGGGCTTGAACAAATCGTCAATCTCGCAGGAGGCATAATCTACAAAAAGGCATTCGTGCTTGCAGAGGGTGATGCGGCAGAACGCGACGACATCGTGTATCTTGCAAAAATTCCCATCATCACGGGCTGAACAAAGCAAATATGTTATTCACAAAATCGGCATTTTATAATGCCGATTTGCATTGATAAAGGGTTTGTTTTGCCGTTTATCAATGTTTTATAAACAACGCACAAACGACTTTCAAAACGGTTGCGGAGCAAAAATATGCTTGAACTTCTTATGCCGGCAGGCAATCTCAAAAAACTGAAAACCGCTTTTCACTTCGGCGCAGACGCCGTTTATATCGGTGGCAAAGCGTTTTCTTTGCGCGCATTTGCGGACAATTTTTCAAACGAAGAAATCATCGAAGCGGCAAACTATGCTCACGCACTCGGCAAAAAAGTTTACGTCACGGCAAATATTTTTGCAAGGAACGACGACCTTGACGCATTGAAAAACTATTTCGTGTTTTTGCAATCGGCAGGCGTAGACGCCGTGCTTATAAGCGACGTAGGCCTTGTTGCGCTTTGCAAAGAAGTTGCTCCGAAACTCACGGTTCACCTCTCCACACAAGCCAACACGACAAATTTGCTTGCCGTCAAATTTTGGCAAAGCATGGGCGTAAAACGAGTTGTGCTTGCAAGAGAGTTGGGACTTGAAGAAATAAAACAAATCCACGCCGCAGTGCCCGATATGGAGCTCGAAGCGTTTGTTCACGGCGCAATGTGCATGAGTTACAGCGGCCGCTGTTTGCTGTCCACCTACTTTTCGGGGCGTAGCGCAAACAAAGGCGCGTGCATACAGCCTTGCAGATGGGGCTACCGCATCACCGAAACCGAACGCCACGCATCCAAGCCGCTTGACGTCGAAGAGGATGAAAGAGGCACGTACTTTATGAACAGCCGCGATTTGAGGCTGCTCGAACACATACCGTCTTTGGCGGAGTGCGGCATAGTGTCTTTAAAAGTCGAAGGACGGATGAAGAGCGAGTTTTACGTTGCAACCGTCGCAAACGCCTACCGCCACGCGATAGACGAATACTTGCAAACGGGCAAAATTCAAAACGCGCAAAAATACAATGCCGACCTCGAAACCGTGGCGCACCGCACTTATACGGACGCGTATTTCGAAGGTGACAATCTCGACACCGTTTGCCTTGACGAAGGACAATCCCCCGAAAAGTTTATTTTCACGGCGGTCGTGCTCGAGTGCAAGGACGGCGTCGCAACCGTCGAGATGCGCAACCGCTTCAAATCCGGCGAAACGCTTGTCGTCCTCTCCCCCGATTGCAACGACGGCAAAACTTTTGAAGTCGGAAAAATCACTCACGTTTTCGACAGCGCAATCACGGACGACGCAAAACTTGTGCAACACATCTATTCTTTTGTATGTCCGTTCGACTTGAAGTGCGGAGATATATTGTTGAAAGACAACAAAACCGTATAATGCCTATATTCCAAAGAATGATTGCCCGGTGGAGCGTGCTTTGCACGCAAGCGGATACTTGAAAATTTTGTACGCTATACTTGCGATAATTTACATCATTTCCCTTCCGGGAGATTGCCACGCTTACGCTCGCAATGACAAAAGAGTGGGGACACCCACCCGAACGAACACTTATTCAGAGCGTAATTATACACGGTATGTGCCTATTCGGAGTGCGAGCCGCAACGGCGGCGAGAATATGAGCGCCGAGCTTGACGGTTGCACCATCCGACTGCGCCGTGTTGTTGCGTAGCTGGCGCACAAAGGACGGTGGCATAGCGAGAGAATTGTCCCTATCTATGCGAGTGCCGATTGTCTCCCCCACGAACGACGGATAATCTTGTAGAGAATTGTCCCTATTTGAGTGGTCGGGCGCGACGCGTCAAGCAACACATCCGGTGAATGTGTTGTAGCCAAAGCGAACGAGGCGGATTGCCTTGCAAACGCCGAAGTGGAAAAGCCCGAAAGGGAAAGAGGGGGTACATCTAATTTAGAGAGCTAAACGTTCAACTCTAGTAGAGGACGGAACAAAACGCCCGTCTGAAACAAAACCCAACGTACAAGGCATACGTGATTTTGGGACAAGTCGTGCCCGACGCGGTTATTCGCCATGAGCGGTTTGTTCAAACCGTCTGATTGAGATGAAGAGCGCGAAAAAGCCCTTCCGTAAACTCGCCTAATGTACATTACGTACATGACGAGGATATGGAAGGGCTTTGACAAAGCTATTCGCTCAATCAGGCGGTTTTAATGTGTGGCAACGTAATCGTTAGCCCCCACAAAATCCGCATAATAGTTCTTCGCTTCGCAGTCGAACGTGCTGTCAGATTTGAGAGAGATGACGGTGGTGCCGCGTTGAGAATGCTTTTTGTAGATGCCGGCATAAGCAAGATAGTCGATTGACATGCCGTAAGTCAAGCGGATGGAACGAGATGCGCCGGCAGGCGTGTAGTTGACGGAGAAGTTGTTGTAGTGGTCGTGTCCGCAGAATACGCCTTGCATGCCGTGAGTAAGTCCCGTTTCAAAGAGCGTGTCAGTGCCGCTGCCGCAGAATACGCCGTAGGTGCGCACGCCGTTTTTCTTCTTGTCGGATTCGCCCATAGTGCCGTAGATAAATTCGGTCGTGCCTCTGTCGGTGGTGATTTTTTCACCGGATTTGACAGAGTACTCTTTGTTGCCTTTGTCGTGTTCGTCGTTCGTCTTATCGATGACGTTTGCCCATGCGTTGCGGTACTCTTCAAGAGGAATGTGGAAGAACACGAGGTTGTTGACTTCGACGCCGTTGTTTGCGGCTTTGAGCTTGTCCATCTCGGTTGCGTACCAGTCGATTTGGCATTGATGGATGTTGTCGTATTTCCACGCAATTCCGAAATAGTCGCCGTCGGTGTAGCTGTGGCTGTCGAAAGTCACGAGAGCTTGATTGATGGGGTTGACGGATTTGGTAGGATTCTTGACCACGATAACGTCGTTGCCGAAGCCTCTCGCATCGTCGCCGATGTAGTCTTTTTCATCGCAGAATCCCGCTCTGAACAAGCAATATTTGAAACCTGCGTTTGCATAATAGTCGCAGATTTGGTCGCGCCCATAAAGGCTGTACAGCTCGGTGTCGTGGTTGCCGAACGCAAACGTCCAGTACACGCCGAGGCTTTCCATCATGTTGGAGAAGATTCTTGTTGCGTTGAGGTTGTTGAACGTGCCGGCTTGGAAAGGTACGGGGTACGCAATATCGCCCGTGACAACGACAAGGTCGGGCTGAGATTGACGTATCATCGTCGCAACAGCACTCATTGCCCAGTTGTCTTTCGTGCCCGAAAACGCGCCGCCGCCGATATGCACGTCGGTGAATTGAAGCACTTTGAATTCTCTGCCCGCATCCTTTGTGAACGTCCAATAGCCAAGTTCGTCGTCAAAAGTCGGCGCAAGTTGCTCGTGCTCGGTGTACTCGACTTTTTCAAAGCTTGAAGCAAACGAAAGATGCGCGTTGGTGTTGACCGTGGACGCAATCGCACAACCACTGAAGAATATCGCAAGCGCAAGCACCACACTACCGGTGATGATCAACGCCTTGATCGTTTTTCTTTTCTTTTGTTCGGGAGTGAGATTCTTTTTTTCTCTTTTCTTTTTGGCTTTTTTGCCGTCGAGGTCTTTGAGTATTCCCTCTTTTTCGTCCCGTGTTTGCTCGTCGATTTGTTGCGATTCTTCTTGTGCGTTTTGCACATCTTTGATTTCGTCGCTCATAAATCCCTCCTTGTTTTGCTACATACGATACGTATATTATATATTATTTTTCAGTATTTTCAAGAGAAGAAAACCTTTCTTTGTTTTTATCTCTGTTATTTTCGTCGTTTTCGTCCTCTGCGTTCGATTTCGAAGACAGGACGAAAGTTATATCCGCGTTTGAGGCGGCAAGCACGTCGTCGTGCAGTTTTTGAGTATCGATGCCTTCGTTTGCGCTTATATACGCATTGCCGACCTTTGCGCCGTAGCCGTAGTCGTGTATATCCGTTTTTTCAAGCGTGACGCCGTTGTCTTGACATACCTGTTCGACGGCTTTTTTCTCTTCCTTTGCCCCGTCGCCCACGACGATTGCGCGCACGTTTTCGACAACCATTTTTATGCCGATTGCGATAATAACGATGCTCATGACGATTCCGACGATTGCATCGACGGCATAGTCCACTCTCGTAGTAACCGCAAACGCAACGACGCTCGTTGCCGTGATGCCGAGATCGAGAAAGCTGTCCAGCATAACCGCCCTTATCGCTTGCGAACGAATCTTTTTGTTGGCAAAATAGTACATAAGCCCCATGCCGAGTTTTACGGGCAAGCAAACGCTGATAAGCACCATGCTTTGCAAGCCGTAATACACAGGTTCGGGCATCGCCATACGATTTATCGAGCGGATGAAAAAGAAACCGCCCATAACAACGGACACCACCGCAACGATAAATCCGGCAAGATATTCCCCTCTGCCGTAGCCGTGCGGCGCATGTTCGCTTTTCGGCGCAAGCAAGACGATAAACACAATGAGCGTAACGATGCAAGTGAGCGTGTCGAGAAAACTGTTCATTGCGTCAAGCATGATGCACAGACTGTTGGACGCAAGCCCGACGTACATCTTTATTGCCGCAAGCGCGATATTTACGATTATGCCGATTGCAATCAGCAGTATGGATTTTTTTATGCGCGCGTTCATTTGTTTGCCTCGTTTTGCGTTTTGTTGAGCTTATTCTTTTTTCCGTGACGAAGTTTTTGCGGTGCGCCGTTTTCTTTCGATTTCTTGTTTTCGGTTTTTGCGTTGTTTGCACAATCGGTGGTTTTTGCCCACGTTTCGCGTGTATAAACGTGCTTTTTGAGCATACGCATATCGGCATTGTGCCTTTGGGCAATCATCCCCGCAACCACGCATACGGCAACCGTCAATATGCCGACAAGCGCAAGCAAAAGCGCAAAGAGGAAGTCTGACAGGACAAAGGCGGTGCTACATAAACACGTCATACCAAATACCTCCTTTGCTTTTTGTACGCGATGCAAAGCGCGACAAGCACGCATACCAGCACGCAACATACCGCGATAAGCGCAACGTTTGCGCCGTTTAGTGCGTCAACCGCTCTTTCGCCTTCGAAGAAGCACAACACGTTGTTGTCTTTTGAAAGCGTAACGCTTTTTACGTTTATGTTCGCAATTTCACCGCCGTACACCGCAACGTATTCGATGCCGTCTTGCACGCTTTGCCAAGACACCGTGAACCCGTCCGGCGTTGCAACCTCTCCGTTTTCGTCGATAAAATCGAATTTATAGGCGCAAACAAGCGGTTTGCCGTAGGTGTTTTCAATCTCTGTGCGCACGACTTTTATGGAAATGTCTACAAGTCCGCCGCCATAAAAAACGTAGAATTTTTGTCCGTCGTCCGCTACGACTTCAATCTGTTTTGCGTACACGAAATATCTGCCGTAATTCGCAAACTGGCTTTCATAGCTGTGGCAATCGGCAACGTAGTTCGGATTTGAAAAACGCACGAGCGTTTTGTACGTCATGCTTGCGACGTCTTTGTCGGCGTCGTTTTCAATCCTTACGCCCAGACTTTCAATGCCGTCACCGTCAACTAGCGGCGAAACGATTTGATACTCGGGTATAGAAAGTTCCTCTCCGACAAGCGAATACGCGTCGCGGATGCGCACGTAAAGGGAGCGGGGATTCACTTCGATTTGCACCTTTGCGTTTTTGAGTATATTGTAGTTTTCACTGCTCGGAATAAAATCGAAATACACGACGTGGCCGCCCTCTTTTACGCCGAGATATGCGGAGTTTTTGTCGGTTGCGGACAGCAAATTCTCGTCCGTTTGCGTATCGGAAAGCACAAAACGGCCGTCGAGTTGCATATCGCAAAAGTCGGAAAGTCGCAATGAGTTTGCAACGTCCGCTACGCTTGCGCCGTAGGTTATTTCTTTATCGGCGGCTTTCGACAAAATCAAATCGGCTTTGGTTATGCGGCAATCGACGACTTGCCCGCATCTTTTTGCGGTGTACTGAATTTGCTCGCCGTCCTCGTTTGCTTCAAACAAGAAGGTTTCTGTTGCGACGATACGCACCTCGTATTCGCCAACGTCAACGCCTCTTCCGAAACGGTAGCCGCCGAGCAAAACATACGCTTGCGTTTCTTTCCATTGCTCGTCGCCCTTTTTTCTATACTCGAAATAAACGTGAGGTGTGGAAATCACGTCGTTTATATCTTGCTTGAAAAACACGCCGTCCGAGCCGTATGCCACCTCGTTTGCGTCCACTTGCGAAGAAATACTCGGCAATTCAAACGCGATGTCGCAATACTCGGCAACCACGAAGTCGCCTTCCGCGGGAACGTCAAGCCCCATATCGCGCAAACTCTGCTTTATGGATTCGTACATCCTTTTTGCAACGCTGTTCGAAGTGTCGGTAAATCTTCCGCTGCACTCCGCCCCGTCAACGTTTTCGCCGTTGAGCGACAGCGTCCAATCAACGCCGTTTGCGGTGGCAATGACAAATCGAGGTCTTTGTGCGCTTGCCGCTTCCGCAGTCAAAACGTCTTTGGGATACAATTCAAGCAACGCACAAACCGCCGCGCCAAGCACGACGAACAAGCAGCATATAAGCACGATTGTAACCTTTTTTGCGGACATAATCCCTCTTTTTTCTTACGTTTCGCACCTTTGATTTTAGCACGAAAAACCGACTTTCGCAATACGCGCGCGCTATTCGGTTATAATTAATATACATATTTATATATAGATTTATTTGAAAAGGCGCGGTTTCACCGTTTTCGAAAGACTTTTGTTGCCGTTACAGGCAAAAAAATTGCCGTTCCAAAAAAGAACGGCACTATAAATATCATATGGTTTTTCGATCTTTTACAGTCCTGCCGAAATCGTCAAAACGCTTCCCACGCAATATCCGCTTTCTGCAAGATACAAAATCCCTTTTGCAATCTCGTCGGGAGACGCCAGCCTGCCAAGCGCAATGCTGTCGCGGCAAAGCTCGTCTTTCTCCTGTTGCGAATACACGCTCATCATATCGGTGTCAACCGCACCCGGCGCAACCGCGTTGACAAGCACGCCCATGGGTGCGACTTCTTTTGCAAGAGCCTTCGTAAAGCCTATGACGGCTGCTTTTGAGGAGGAATAGGCAACTTCCATGCTCGCACCCTTCTCCCCCCAAACGGACGACACGTTGACAATCGAGCCCTGCCCTCTCGACAACATATCGGGAAGCACCGCTTTCGTAACGTTGAATGTGCCGTTGACGTTGACGTCAAAAACTTGTTTGAAATCGTCAAGCGGCATATCTATGAGAAGTCCGCTCTTTGCGACGCCTGCGTTGTTGACGAGAATATCTATTTTGCCGAAACGCTTTTTTGCGGCGTCAACCGCACTCGATACGCTGTCGGGATCGGTAACGTCGCACTTAACGGCAAGCACGCCGCCAAAGCGAGAATCGAGCTCTTGTTGCAAAATATGAGCTTTTTCCTTTGACGAATTGTAGGTGAAAACGACGTTGTATTTTCCCGCCGCCATACGCGCCAACGCTTCGCCTATACCTCGACTTCCGCCTGTAATAAAGATTGTTTTTGTCATCGTAATAACGCAATTTACGGGCGCAATGCGCCCGTAAATCATAGCTTTTGATTTTTATTCGTCTTTGTCGTCAAGCCTGTCGGTGGGGCAACCGATGTAAGTGCTTTTGGCATCCTCGGCATCCTTGTCGAAGGTTGAGAGGTTGATTGTGTGCAAATAATTGTCGTCGTCACTTGCAAAGAAATAGAAATCGTTGCCGACAAAATCAAGCACGAGCCAATCGGCCTTGATGCCTTCTTCCATGATGACGGTCGCATTGTCTTTTGCTTCTCTGTACGAAATCTTCGAGATGCTCTTTGCGGAAGAACTTGCGGTATAGTACACAACGCCTTGTGCCTTATCGACCTTCCAGATTGTTTGTGACGTGCTTGTCACCTGCACGGGATTCTCTTTTTCAACGCCGTTGTACCAGCAATATACGCTGCCGGAGTTGTATGCAAGCGCACCCTCTTCATAGCCAAGAGGAACAAGTGTCGTGGATGCGATGGTGTTGAGCAATTTTTGAGTGCCCTTCACGTCGCTTGCCTTTGCCATAAACAAACCGTCGGACTTGCTTTCGCTGCTGAATGTGTGAGATTTTGTATAATACAAAGTGCAATCGCCGTTTTCTTCGACATACATATTGACAAGGCTGTATTTGAACACGTTGAGTTGGTCTTGCACGGGGTCTTTACCCTCAGCGACGAACGTATTTTGCGTTGCGAGCACCTTTTGACCGCTTCCGTCTGCTTTGATTGTGCAAAGATTATTGTAGTTTTTATAGCTGTCCTCGCTCGGAGCGGTTTGCACATAGAAAATCGAATCGGTTGCATAATCCCAAACCACATTTTCGACTTTTTCGACGAGAGTGCCTTTGACTGCGCCTTTACCTTTGTCGGTGGCTTTGTCGTTCATGCCCGAAAAATCGATATAGCCGATTGTGTTGTCCGTGTAGTAGAGAACTCTGGACGTCGTGAAGAGATATTTTGCCGAGCGCGTGCCGATCGTGCCGATAAGTTGCGTCACAGAACCGTCGGTCTTGGTGCGCATAAAGTCGGTGTTGACGGTAGACGCCGTGCCGGTTTTATCCTTGTCGGTGTTGACGGAGGTATAGTAAATCCAGTCGCCGTGGATTGCGATTCCGCCGACGTTTGACGAGTTATAAACACTCTTCGGAACAACGAGTTTTGCAGATTTCGGATCGACTTTGCCGTCTTTTATCTCTGCGCGGACGATACCTTGCTTGGTGGCTGCGCCCCATGCGTTGTCTGCGCTTTCACCGACGTAACCGTTGATGAAGTAGATAAATCTGCCTTGTTTTACGACGTAGCCGCCGTTTGACTCAACCGCTGCGGAAGAATCTCCGCTTCCGATGGAATCCGCTTTGTACGGATTGCAAGCAACGAGTGCCGCGATGCAAATCACAAGCACCAAAACTGCCGCAAATACGCTAAAAAGTTTCTTTTTCATTATATTTCTCCTGGGGATATAAATCCCTTTTGATGTCCTTATTTTTTCTCTTCTTCGGGCATATCGATTTTGATATGCACTTCTTTGAGTTGCTTCTCGGTGACGGTGCTTGGCGCGCCCATAAGCACGTCGCGCGCGTTTCTGTCCATCGGGAAGGTGATGATTTCTCTGATGCTCGGCTCGTTGGCAAGAAGCATGACGATTCTGTCAACTCCGGGTGCGATACCTGCGTGCGGCGGCGCGCCGAATTTGAACGCGTTGTAGAGTGCAGAGAACTTTTCTTCGATGACGTCTTTGCCGTAACCGACGATTTCAAACGCTCTTTCCATAATTGCCGGTTCGTGATTTCTCACTGCGCCCGAACTCAATTCAACGCCGTTGACAACGCTGTCGTATTGATATGCGACGATGTCGAGAGGATCTTGGTTGTTGAGTGCGTCGAGGCCGCCTTGCGGCATAGAGAACGGATTGTGGCAGAAACCGAGCACTCCGTCGTCGTCGTACTCGTACATCGGGAAATCGACGATCCAGCAGAAACGGAATGCGTTTTTCTCGATGAGGTTGAGTCCGCTGCCAAGCTCGGTGCGAACGTAACCGGCTTGCTTTTCAACGCCCTTCTCTTCTGCCAAAACGGCAACGAACGAGCCGGCTTTCAAGCCGAGGCGTTCGACAAGTGCGTCTTTGCTGTCTACGAGGAATTTTGCGATTCCGCCCGCGAGTTCACCCTTTTCGTCGAGCTTGAACCAGAACATATTGCTTGCGCCGTTTTGTTTGGATTTTTCAATGAGCGCGTCGATCCATTTTCTCGTTTCTTTGAAATCGTCAACCGCAATCGCTTTGATCGTCTTGCCTTTTTCAAAGAAGGGTGCTTTTTCGCAAAGGATGTCCGTAACGTCTTTGATGATGAGCGGGTTGCGAAGGTCGGGTTTGTCCGAGCCGTAATCTCTCATTGCGTCACGATAAGTGATGCGGCGGAACGGACCTTGGTCAACCTTGTATCCTTCGGGAGAGAACTCTTTGAACACGCCGCTCAAAACCTCTTCCATAACCGCAAACACGTCCTCTTGCGTGGCAAAGCACATTTCGGTGTCGAGTTGGTAGAACTCGCCGGGGCTTCTGTCCGCGCGCGCGTCCTCGTCTCTGAAACAGGGCGCGATTTGGAAGTACTTGTCAAAGCCGGAAGCCATGAGCAACTGTTTGTATTGTTGCGGAGCTTGCGGAAGCGCGTAGAAGTGACCGGGATAAAGTCTTGACGGCACGATGTAGTCGCGTGCGCCTTCGGGTGAGGACGACGTCAAAATAGGCGTTGCGATTTCCAAAAAGCCGAGAGAGGTCATCTTGTTGCGAAGCCAGCTTACGACTTTGGAGCGGAATACGATTTTCGCCTTTACGTCGGGGTTTCTCAAATCGAGGAAACGATATTTCAAACGCACGTCTTCTCTCGATTGAGTGCTGGTGGCAATTTCAAAGGGAAGTTGCTCGTAGCATCTGCCCAAAACCTCGATGGTGTCGGGTTCGATTTCTATCATGCCGGTGGGCATATCTTTGTTGGTCGCGCTGCGAAGAACGACTTTGCCTTCGACGCTTATCGTGCTCTCGCGCGGAATTGAACGGATTTGCTCTTTTTTCGCCTCGTCGCTCACCACCGCTTGAGTGTAACCGTAGTAGTCACGCAACACGAAAAAGATAACTGCGCCAAGGTCGCGGACGCTTGAAAGCCATCCGCAAAGTTTGACGTGTTTGCCTTCGTCTGATTGACGCAATTCGCCACAATTGTGTGTTCTGAGTTCCATATACACCTTATAAAGTTTAGATTTTTTATTTTTACAACAGGTTTATGCCTGCTTTGTCGCATTGTTCGTGCATATCGTCGGGCCACAAACTCGATTGCACTTCGCCGATATGCGCCTTTTGAAGTATGAGCATGCAAAGTCTGGATTGCCCGATTCCGCCGCCTATCGTGAGAGGAAGATTGCCCTCGATCACGTCTTTGTGGAATTGGTTTTGAAGCCTTGACTCGCACCCTGCGATTTTGAGTTGTTCCGTCATACTCTTTGCGTCCACGCGGATACCCATCGACGAGATTTCTATGCTCTCTCCGAGCACTTCGTCATAGAAGATGATGTCGCCGTTCAAACTCCAATCGTCGTAGTCGGGAGCGCGTCCGTCGTGCGGCTTGCCGTTTGAAAGCGCACCGCCGATTTGCATGAGGAATATCGTTCCGTACTCTTTTGCAAGCGCACTCTCTCTGCCGTGAGAATCCAGGTCGGGATATCTGTCGAGAGCTTCTTGCGTCGTGACGAAAGTCACTTCCCTTTTCAAATTCAAATCAACGGAGGCAAACGCCTTTTTCGTTTCGTCGAGAGTGTCGCAAATCGCACCGACGATCCTTTGCACTATCATTTTGAGAAAGTCGAGATTGCGTTGTTCTTTGCTTATCACCATCTCCCAGTCCCATTGATCCACGTAAATGGAATGTTGGTTGTCGCACTTGTCGTCGCGGCGGATTGCGTTCATATCCGTATAAATGCCCTCGCCGCTTCTGAAACCGTAACGCTTCAATGCGATACGCTTCCATTTTGCAAGCGAATGTACGATCTCCGCCTCGATGCCGCCCTGCTCCTTGATGTCGAAGCGCACCGCGCGTTCAACGCCGTTGAGGTCGTCGTTTACGCCCGTATTGCTCTTGACGAAAAGAGGGGCTGACACACGCTCGAAACCGAAGTTTTTTATCAAATTGCGTTGAAAAGAATCTTTGACGAATTTGATTGCCTTTTCGGTTTCGCGAATAGTCATATTGGATTGATAGTCGCTTGGAATCACAAGGTTATACATAGTTCTTTCCTTTTTTATTCTGCGTTCGTAGCCGAGCAAAAGATAGACATTTTCCCCTCTTATCGCAAGCGTTTATCTTTGCTGTTTTGTCTTTACGCCATCAAGTCGCCCGCCGTTCTCGAATAGAGTTGGACGTCGCGAATGTTGCCGATGCCCGTCACGTACATGAGGATACGTTCGAGCCCCAAACCGAATCCGCTGTGCGGCACGGTGCCGTATTTTCTCAAATCCATATAGCCTTTGTAGTCGTCAAGGTTCATGCCTCTTTCAACCATGGCTTGTTTGAGTTTGTCGTAGTTTTCTTCTCTTTCGCTGCATCCGATGATTTCTCCTACGCCCGGCACGAGCAAGTCGGTTGCCGCAACGGTGAGTCCGTCGTCGTTTTGCTTCATGTAGAAGGATTTTATCTTCTTGGGATAGTTGATGACGAACACGGGTTTGTTGAACACCTTTTCGGTGATGTATCTCTCGTGCTCGCTTTGCAAATCGAGTCCCCATTCCACAGGATACGCAAATTCCACTTTGCTCTCTTTGAGAATGTCGATTGCCTTCGAGTAGTCAAGCACAACGAAGTCGCTGTCCACAACGTGCTGAAGTTTGTCTTTCAAACCGGGCTCGAACGCCTTTTCGAAGAACGCGATTTCGTCGGGACACTCGTCGATGACCGCCTTGATGATGTATTTTATCATTTTGGTTGCAATCTCGATGATGTCGGGCAACTTTGCAAAAGCCACTTCCGGCTCGACTTGCCAAAATTCCGCAGCGTGACGAGGTGTGTTGCTGTTTTCCGCTCTGAACGTCGGGCCGAACGTGTAAATCTTGCCCATCGCCATAGCGGCAACCTCGCCTTCGAGTTGTCCGCTGACGGTAAGTCCCGCTTTTCTGCGGAAGAAGTCGTTTGCGATATACTCCGCCTCGTCCTTTGCAAGTTTTGCGTCTTGATAATTTTGCGTCGTAACTCTGAATATCTCACCCGCGCCCTCGCAGTCGCTGCCCGTGATGATGGGAGTGTGCACGTAGGTGTAACCGTTTTCTTGGAAGAAACGATGGATTGCGAAGCTGAGCTTAGAGCGGACGCGGAGCATTGCGTTCATGGTGTTGGTTCTGGGACGCAAATGCGGAATGGTGCGCAAAAACTCCATCGTGTGATATTTCTTTTGAAGCGGATAATCCGCAGGGCAATCGCCCAAAAGCTCTATCTTGTCGGCGTTGATTTCAAACTCGCCCTCTTTCATTGCGGCAACGACCGTGCCTTGCGCAACTACGGACGCGCCGTTTTTCATAAATGTCGCAAGAGCGTCCTGATCGAATTTGGTTTTGTCTATGACGATTTGCAAATGTTTGAGCGACGTGCCGTCGTTGAGTGCCAAAAACGCCATTGTTTTGCTGTCGCGCGCAGTGCGTACCCAGCCCGCCACCGTGACGTGCTTGCCTTGGTATTGTGCGCCGTTTTTCAAAATTTCGGAAATGTCGATGTTTTGCATAAGTTACCTCATTATGTTTAATAATTATATAAGGCAATGAATTATTTGTAAAGTAATTTTTGCGCGTTTATGCGCGCGCAAGAGTTTTAAGGAAAAAATCCTTGCGAATTATTAACCTTTTTACATAAAAATCAACTCTTTATTGACGAGGCCGCGCGGCTACTTTATAATACTTTTCGAGGTGAAAACATGTACGACGTAACGATTATAGGCGCAGGCCCCGCAGGTCTTTGCGCCGCTATATACGCAACAAGAGGCGGACTGAAAACCGCCGTTATCGAATGTAAAAGCGTGGGCGGACAGGCGCAAACCGCAGCGGATATTCAAAACTATCCCGGAATAATCTCGACAAGCGGATTCGACCTTTGCTACACGATGATGAATCAATGCTCCTCTTTCGGAGCGGAATTTGTGTTTGATGAGATTGCCTCCCTTTCGCTCGATACAACCCAAAAACGCATATCTCTTGCAAGCGGACAAGAAATAAAGAGCAAAACCGTAATTATCGCAAGCGGAGCAAGCGCAAGAAAACTGGGCGTCGAAAACGAAGAGAAATTTATCGGCAAAGGCTTAAGCTATTGCGCAACTTGCGACGGTGCGTTTTTCAAAGGCAAGACGGTTGCCGTCATCGGCGGAGGAAACACGGCGGCAGAGGATGCGCTGTATCTTGAAAAACTTGCCGGCAAGGTTTATCTTGTGCACAGACGCGACGCCTTGCGTGCGGACAAAATTCTTTGCGACAGGCTTGAAAAAAGCAACGTGTCAATCGTGTGGGACAGCGTCGTTCAGTCGTTGAACGGAGAGGAGAAAGTTGCAGAAATCACACTTAAAAACGTCAAAACCGACGCTTTAACACCGCTTTCGGTTGACGGAGTGTTTGTCGCGATAGGGCAAACGCCAAACTCTCAACTCTTTGAAAACATTGAAAAAACGTCGGCGGGATATATAATCGCAAACGAAGTCATGCGCACGAATATCGACGGCGTTTACGCCGTGGGCGACGTGAGAGAAAAAACTCTTCGCCAAGTCGTAACCGCATGCGCCGACGGTGCAATCGCCGCCGACGATATAATAAAAACGCTTGCTTAAATGCAAATTGTCTATGCGAACGAGCCGCTTTTTCGGCTCGTTTTTCATATGATTTTTACTGCATTTTCCGTCAAAAACAGACCGTTTTTTGCAATTTTTCTCATTCCTATACACGTTGCCGAGCATATATTGATTTGTATGCAATACTTCGGCACGGACGGCATCAGACAAAAAGCGGATTATCTGCTCGACAAGCAAATTCCTTACCTTTTGGGCAAGGCTCTTTCGCAATCGGGCGCAAAAGTTATAGTTGCGCGCGACGTGCGCACGCACTCCAAAGAGATTGAAAAACAACTGTGCAAAGGACTGCTCGAAGGCTCTGCGCAGATTTGGCTTGCAGGCGTTTTGCCAACGCCCGCGCTTGCATATACCGCGCAAACTCAAAAAGCGGACTATGCGGTGATGATAACCGCGTCCCACAACGCACCGGAATTTAACGGACTGAAAGTTTTCGGAAAACACGGCAAAAAGTTATCGAAAGAAGAGGAAATTGCCCTCGACGACAAACTGGTCGAATTGAAAAACAATCCTACACCGTCCGTATCTTTGGTGGACGTGTGCGCGGACGCACTCACCGAGGATGAAAAATTGAGCGAATTGAAAATCACCGTATCGGCGCAAAATCACCGCATACGCATTGTTGACGGGGCAGAATTTTTGTACGCAAAACACGTCAAAAGTATGTTTCCGAGATTCGACGGAGTAAAAGTTCGTCTAGATTGCGCCTACGGTTGTTTTGCAACGCTTGCCCCTGCGATTTTTCTTTCGCTCGGCGCAATCGTGTGCGCCGAACACAACGTTCGCGACGGCGAAAAAGTCAACGTAAATTGCGGTTCGACTCATATCGAAAGTTTTGCAAAAAGAGTAAGCTCCGACGAGTTCGGCTTTGCCTTCGACGGAGACGGAGACAGGGTTATTGCCGTCGTAAACGGCAAAATATACGACGGTGACGCAATGCTGCTTGCCCTGTCAACGCTGTATCGCTTGCAAGGTAAGCTCAAAAAACGTTTTATCGTCGGCACGGTTTTATCGAACACGAAACTTCAAAGAGAACTTGCGTATCAAAACGTTGCTCTCGTGCGCGCGGACGTGGGCGATAAAAACGTTTTGGACGCGCTTTTGGCACACGGTTGTATGTTGGGCGGCGAAAAAAGCGGGCATATTCTCATGCTCGACAAAGAAAACACCGGGGACGGACTTGTCACTGCCCTGTCGTTGCTGGAAGTAAAGCGCACCGTGGGCAGTCTGCCCAAATTCACGCCGTATCCGATGCTCGAACTAAACGTTTGCGCAGACAACCCGTCAAAAAATTTGGCAAGCGGCGATTTTCAAGAAAAAATAAACAAAGTCAACGCCCTGTACGCAAAATCGGGCAGGCTTATCGTGCGTCCGAGCGGAACCGAACCGTACATCAGAATAACTTACGAATGTTTTTCGTCGTCTCCCGACGCAATATTCGACGAAATAAAGCGCATTTTTCAAACCTAACCACTTGTTTGTGCATACAAAATGATTTGGTGAAGATTCTTCCTCTACAAGAGTTGAACGGCGCAAACTATAAAATAGATACCCCCTCTTTCCCTTTCGGGCTTTTCTCCCACCACTCAATTAGGGATAATTTTCTACAAAATTATCCGTCGTTCGCGGGGGAGACAATCGGCACTCGCATAGATAGGAACAATCCCCTCATTATGCCACTTCGCCTGCGTGGCGGCTACGCAACAGAATGCCACGCATTCTCGTACTTTTCGTCAAGCTCGGCACTCATATTCTCGCCGCCTTGCGGCTCGCACCCTGAATAGGCACATACCGCTTATAAGAATGCCTTGAATAAGTGTCCGTTTACCCGCTTGCGTGCTTGCACGCACACACCAAGCAAGCACTCGCACGGAATTGCGGTTTGAGTTTTTTGTCCATCTCTTTTTGAGAGTGAAGAGTGGTTGCGCGGTAGAGATTGCGCGGACAAGTGCGGTATTAAGCAATAAACTTTCGTTTGTTGCTTCTACCGCAACGCCGTTCGAGCAATTGGATGAAGAGCGAGAAAACGCCCCTCAGACAGCAACCCTAGCGTACTCAAGTGTACGTGAGTTGGTGTAAGAGGGGCGTTGACAAGGTTTGAAGGCAAAAGTTTTATGTCGCCAAACGGATGAAGAACAAGACAACACCCGTCCGAAACAAAACCCAACGTACTTATGGTACGTGATTTTGGAGCGGACGGGTGTTAACGCAGTTGTTCGCCGTTTGGCGACATAAAAGCGCAAACGACCTCGGGTGAACACCCAAAGCCGCTTGCTATGATAAGGGGGAAAATTATGAGCTGTTTGAAAATCAAGATTTTTGTTTCCTGATTACATTTGACATATTAGCACCGAAAAATCGGTTCGTCAAGGGTTTTTTGTAACTTTTTTTGATTTTTTTAAATTTTTTTGCAAAATTCTTTACAAAAGCGAAAAATAAAATTAACAATTTTTGTAAAAAATGTAGATTTTGTAGTTTGCAAAATGCGAAAAAGTTGCAATTCATACATTATCGAACAAGTGTCAGACCGCCGTTTGAAACAAAAACTGCATTCTAAACGGGCGAATTGTGATTTTTGAAAATTTTGCTTAAAAAAGTATTAAATTTTTCGATAATCTAACCGCTCAGATTTTTTGCGGAGAAATTTTTATCGGCAGATTTTGTGCCTTTTGTCCGAAAGGGACAGCGGACACAAAAAAACGCTTGCTCCGAACGGTTACAAGCGTTTTGTTTTTTCAAGTTTTCAAATATGAGGCTATTTGGGCGTGTATTTTAGCGCAATGCAACGATAAGCACCGCAACGTCGGCAGGAGATACACCCGAAATTCTCGATGCCTGTCCAAGATTTAGCGGACGAATTTCGGACAACTTTTGTCTTGCCTCGATGCGAAGAGCTTTTATCGACTCATAATCGAAATCTTTGGGAATGAGTTTGTTTTCAAGTCGTTTTTGCTCGTTCACCGCAGCTTGCTCTTTTTTGAGGTATCCCTCGTATTTAAGCTCTACAACCGCCGCAGACAACGCCTCGTCGTCGCAATCGAAATCTATAAATTCTTTTACATCGGTATGTGTAACGGCAGGGCGCCTGCACAACTCCGCCAAAGTCGGCGTTTTTTGCGGAATTTCCTCTCCTATACGCGCAAACAAACTTTCAATCTTGTTTCGTTGCACGGTTTTTTGCGATGCGGCAAGCACGTTTTCTATCATGCGTTTCTTTTCAAGATAACGCGCGTATCTTGCATCGTCAACGAGTCCGATTTGTCTGCCTATCGGCGTAAGTCGCATATCCGCGTTGTCTTGGCGAAGCATTATGCGATGTTCCGCGCGTGCCGTCATCATACGATAAGGCTCATTTGTGCCTTTGGTGACAAGGTCGTCTATAAGAACACCTATATACGCCTCGTCTCTGCCGAGAACGAGCGGCTCTTTCCCGTCAACCTTACGCGCGGCGTTTATTCCGGCGATAAGACCTTGAGCCGCCGCTTCTTCGTATCCGCTGCTTCCGTTCATCTGCCCTGCCGAGAACAATCCTTCCACCGCCTTGCTTTCAAGCGAAGGAAACATCCCGAGAGGATCGAGACAATCATACTCTATTGCGTAGCCGTATTTTGCAAAGCGACAATTTTCAAGCCCCGGCAAAGTGCGATACATTTGCTCCTGCACGTCGTGCGGAAGAGAAGTGGACATGCCTTGCACGTACATCTCTTCGCTGTTTGCGCCTTCCGGTTCGACAAAGATCTGGTGGCGTTCTTTGTCTTTGAATCGCATGACCTTCGTTTCAATGGACGGGCAATAGCGCGGGCCTATCGACAAAATCGTGCCGTTGTAAAGCGGACTTCTGTCTATGTTGTCAAGGATGATTTTGTGCGTTTTTTCGTTGGTATACGTGAGATAGCACGGCTCTTCCACAAACGTCGAGCGTGGCGACATAAAAGAAAATCTGTCGCTGTTATCCCCCAACTGAATTTCCATTTTGGAAAAATCTATGCTGTCGCGATAAATTCTAGCAGGCGTTCCCGTCTTAAATCTTCGCATGGGCACGCCGAGTTTTTTGAGGCTGTCGGTAAGGAGATTTGCCGCCCTAAAACCGCTCGGCCCGCTCTTTTTGACGTAGTCGCCGATGATAATCTCGCCGTTGAGATACACGCCCGTCGCAAGCACGACAGCCTTACAATCGTACCTTTCGCCGTCCGTCGTAATCACGCCTTCGACCTTTCCGTCCTTCGTTGCGACTTCGCACGCTTCTTTGTCGAGCACGGTAAGATTCGGCGTATTTCTCACCACGTCGAGCATAATCTCGTGATAAAGCGCCTTGTCCTCTTGTCCGCGAAGAGAAAATACGGCAGGCCCTTTTGCCGAATTGAGCGTTTTGATTTGTAAAAGCGCCTTGTCCGCAGAAAGCCCCATTTGTCCGCCGAGCGCGTCGATTTCTTTGACGAGATGTCCCTTTGCCGTACCACCTATGGCAGGATTGCACGGCATAAAAGAAACGGTGCCGAAATCGAGGCACAGCATCAAAGTTTTTTTATTCAGTCTTGCGCTTGCAAGCGCGGCTTCGACACCTGCGTGTCCGCCGCCTATGACAACGACGTCAAATTTTTCCATATCATGTTTTATTCCGTTTGTCGTTTAAACAAACGCCGATTTATAGTCGTAGTAAACTATATATACGTTTTATAACACATATAAAACGTTTGCAATCGATTTGCGATTGCGCAGTGTCGCAAAGAGTTATTTGCCAACGCAGAATTTTGAGAATATACTGTTCACAACGTCTTGCGTTGCCGTCTTGCCCGTGATTTCTCCGAGCGCGTCGTATGCCCTTCTCAAATCGATAAGCGTGCAGTCTATCGTATCGTCAAGTGACGCAATCGCACTTTCAAGTGCCGTTTTTGCTTCGTAAAGTGCCGATATGTGTCTTTCCGACGTAATTATTTCGCCGTCGCCTATCTTGTTTTCGGCGTACAATTTTGCTATCGCATGCGCAAGACGGTCAACGCCTTCGCCTGTTTTTGCGCTTATCTCGAACTCGTTGTCGGCGCACTTTTTGTCAAAGCGGGACACGTCGCATTTGTTGTAAACTTCAAAAACCGTCTTGCCCGAAAAATCCCAATCGGTATCGTCGGGGGCAGTTGTATCGATGACGTGCAATATCACGTCCGCACCCTCAAAAGCGCGCTTTGCCCTCTCTATACCCTTGGATTCGACAACGTCGTCGCTCTCTCTTATGCCTGCCGTGTCTATGAGGTTGATTCTCACGCCGTCGCACTCGAAACTATCCTCTACGGTATCTCTCGTCGTGCCTGCGACGTCGGTTACGATTGCTCTGTCCTCTTTGAGCAGTGCGTTCATAAGCGACGATTTGCCTGCGTTCGGATTGCCGGCAAGCGCAACGTTTATGCCGTGTTTTGCAATACGTCCGCTCTTTGCGGTAGAGATGAGTTTGTTTACATCGTCGAGAATTTCTTCTATAGAATCGGAAAGCGTCGGCAAAACCTCGTCTTCCATCTCGTCGGGATAATCGAGAGTTGCTTCGAGCGTTGCGATGAGCGTGCCCAGTTTTTCGAGAATAAGGTCGATACACTTCGACACGTTGCCTTGCATGAGCCTGTACGCCGCTTTGACGCCTGCAACGCTCTCTGCGTTTATCATATCGATGACGCCTTCGGCATCGGCAAGCGACAGCCTTCCGTTGAGAAACGCGCGTTTTGTAAACTCGCCGTTTTTTGCCATGACTGCGCCGTGGCGCAACAGTGCGTCGAGCGCGCCTTGCATAATGCGCACGCCGCCGTGCAAATAAAACTCAACCGTATCTTCCCCCGTATATGAACGTCCTGCAGGGAAATAAACGGCATAGCCCTTGTCGCAAAAATCACCCGCATCGAACGTGCCGAAATTCATATAAAGCGGTTTCCATTCCTCGCGAAGTCCGTTTTCTTTTTTCTCGTCTATGCGGTCTTGCAAATTTTCGCACGACGAATCGCCGCTCTTTCGAGCGTTTTTATGCGCAAAAATGAAAACGGCATCGGCAATTGCAAGCGCGTCCTCTCCGGACACGCGCACTATGCCGATACCACCTGCACCTATCGGTGATGAAATTGCCGCTATCGTACTCATAAGTTTTTCCTTTCGGAATTTTTAGAACTTCTTTTTGCCGCCGAAGCTCTTGAATTTGGGCGGTCCGGATTGTGCAACCGGTTTCACGAAATCGTCTTGCTCGGTGAAATAACCGCGATAAACTCTTCCGTCCGGCGCTTCGGGTGCTTCCTCTCTGGGTTTACGCTCGCGCGTATCTCTTCTGCCTTTGAAATCCTTGCGGTCGCCTCTGCGAGAATCTCTGCCGCCTTTCTTGCCGTCCTTTTTCGGCTCTCTTTCGCCGTTTTTAAGGGGGCGTTGGTCTTTGAGCTCAACACCCTTAGGGATGATGACGATATAACGATTGGGTTCTTCGCCGTCGCTTGTGGTTTCTGCAATATCGCTGTCAGCAAGTGCGCTGTGGATAATGCGTCTTTCAAACGGATTCATGGGTTCAAGGGCAATCTTTCTTTGCAGACGAAGTGCCTTTTGAGCAAGTTTGAGAGCGAGTGCGGTGAGCGTTTCTCTGCGCTTTTCACGGTAGTTTTCGCAATCGACAACCACTTTTTTGAAATCGCATTTTTGCTCGTTGAGGAAGGTGAGCGCAAGATATTGGAATGCGTCGAGCGCCTCTCCTCTGTATCCTATCGCAACGCCGCTGTCGTCGCCGCTGATCGTGATATAAAGCGTGCCGTTTTTGTCCTCTACGGTTGCGCGGGACACAAGCCCCATGCGCGAGAGCGTGCCGTTGAAGAACTCCGCCATCTTGTCGGCGACGGAATCCTTGACGGTGACTCTGACCTTTGCTTTGGAAAAGAGTCCGCCCTTCGAGACGACTTCCACGTCAACCTTATCTTTTGATACACCCAGCTCCACCAACGCCTTCTCGACTGCGAGATCGACGGACGAAGCTTGTGTTTCTATTGATTTTTCCATTTTAACTCCTATCTTTTTGCAACTCCGCTTGCTCCCTCTCTGCTCTTATCGACGAGTTTTGCGATAAAATTGAAAGTGAGTTGGAACAGAATCGCGCATAACGAACTTGTGAACATATAAAGCGCAAACGCACCCGAATAGAACAGTGCGAACACGCCCATCATTATGGGCATGACGTATTGCATCATCTTCATGGTTTGTTGTTGCGACTTGGCTTTCTCCGCACCCTCGCCTTGAGCGTCCTGTGGAGGCGCAGGGGGTTGTGCTTGAGAGCCCGAAAGCAATTTTGTGGAAAGGAAACTGAGTGCTATCGACAGGATGGGAAGAATGAGCAAGCCGTTCCATTTGCCGTCTTTGCCGTAGCCGCCCGTACCGAGAACGTCCGCCATGACGTCGTTGTACTCGTCAATGGTGATGCCCGTAAGTTTGGACGTTGCCATACCCTTTTGTCCGGTTACGGTCGCAAAGTCGGGAACCGCTTGCGCCCAGTTGTCCGAAACAAAGATGTTTTTAATCCAAAGAAAACTTCTTATCGTGACTTGGTCTTCGGAATAATAAACATTGTAAACGGCGTGTTGAGCGTTTTTCTTTGCCGCAGCGTAGAAATCCGCACCCGACTCGGTCTTTGCAACATCGTCGATATCCCACTTGCCGTCGCCGTTGTCAACGATGTACGCCTCGTCCTTGTTTGCTTCGATTTGTTCGGCAATCGAGGTATTGTACGCCTTGACACACTCTTTGTAGTCCTTTGCAAATTGATAACCGACCATTTGTCTGAATCCGGCAAAGACGACGAAGAACACAACGAAAGTCACGATTGTGGGCAAGCACATACCCATCGTGGAATACTTCTCTTTTTTGTAGAGTGCCATCTGTTCTTGTTGCAATCTTTGCTTGTCGTCGGCATATCTTGCTTGCAAGGCTTCAAGTTGCGGTTTCATGCGTTCCATGGCCTTGTTGTTTCTTCTCGAAATGACCTTTTGCCAAATATCGAGAGGAGAAAGGATAAGACGCAATATAACCGTAAACAAAACGACCGTCCAGCCGAAACTCGCAACGCCGCCGCCGAGGGCATTGTTGATAGTTATCATGAACTTTGCCATGAAGTGAGTGGGTTCGCTGACGTTTTCGCCCGCAACGCTATAGGAGTTGTCGCTGTTGCACGCAACCAAAATGCAGCACAAAATCGCGAGCAACGCCGCGATGAGATAAATCTGCAATTTCCGTTTGCGCGGATAACTCAAATTAACCATTTAGTTTTTCCTCGATAATTCTCTCTGACGGGATCGAAGCCGCCCTTTGCAAAAGGAGTGCAACGAAGCAATCTCTCGATTGTCAAAAGGATGCCTACAAATGCGCCGTACTTACTTATCGCATCGTAAGAATACATCGAACACGTCGGAGTGTATGCGCAATGATTGCCCGTTATCGGCGATAATGTGCGCTTGTAAAGCAGCAAAAGAAACAGACAAAATCTCTTTATCATCTGAGTTTCTCCGCACGTAAAAACGCTTGCTCGACCGACTTCGACACCGAGAAAAAATCTTTCTCGGCAATGGACGGATATGCCACGATAACGTACATATAACCGTCGTCGATTCTGTCCATAATGGGTTTCAACGCCTCTCGAATCAGCCTCTTGACGTGGTTGCGAGTGACGGCATTGCCAACCTTTTTGGACACGGACAACCCGATTTTCAATCCCTCTTTGGATTTTGCGCTCAAAAGCAACAAGTCCCTTGCAGCCGTTTTTTCGCCTTTGCGGTAAACGTAGGCAAACGCAGCCCTCTTTTTGAGTCTGAATTGCTTTTGCATGTCGGATTACGCCTTATGCGCTGAGTTTCTTTCTGCCTCTGTTGCGACGTCTTTTAAGGACGTTTCTGCCGCTCTTCGAGGACATTCTTTCACGGAATCCGTGGACTTTGCTTCTTTGTCTTTTCTTGGGTTGGTAGGTTTGTTTCATGATGATATTCCTCCGTCTCTTAGGACTTTTATTTTTTTGCTATCTAGTATATATAAATATATAAATGCTAAACCATTATAAATAAAACAAATAATGCTGTCAAGCAAAAGAGCGAAATAGGCGCGCATTGCTCAAACGGCGACGCGGTTATGGCAACCGCCCAAACGCTGTCATTCCGAGGAGTAAAGCGACGTGGGAATCCCATAAATAGAAACGTAAACACAGTGGCGATTGCCACTGACCGCACTTGTTCTCGCAATTTCTACCGCGCAGAAAATCTTTGCTATCAGTTCTAGCAAGGACAAAACTCTTGCCACAATTTCGCAAGATTGTCTGCTTGGTGGAGCGTGCAAAGCACGCAAGCGGATAAACGAACACTTATTCAAGGCGTACTTATAAACGGTATATGTCTGTTTATAGTGCGCCTTGCGGCTAGATTCCCACGGTCACTTTGTTCCCTCGGAATGACACGGGTGGGACACCCACACCCAAACGAAAACTTATTAAGGGTGTACTTATTAACGGAATGTGCTTATTCGGAGTGCGAGCCGCAAGGCGGCGAGATAGCGAACGCCGAGCTTGACGTGAAGTACAAGTGAGCGGACGAGTTTGGTTTTTTCGTCCGCGAACGAGTGACATAAAAAGAGGACGATAGCAATCTATGCGAGTGCTGCTCGTTGCACGCAACGAGCTAGCGATTGTTACGAAGTCAATCGCGTTCGCGTTGTCCCCCGCTACGCGGTCACCGTGGGTTCCCTTTTAAGGGGGAACGGCGGTATGGGCGCGACGCGTTAAACAACACATCCTGTGAATGTGTTGTAGCCAAAGCGAACGAGGCGGATTGCTTTGCAAACGCCGAAGTCCAAACACGTGAGGAAAGGGGACATAGCATTTAGAGTTCTAAACATTCAACTCTTGTAGAGGACGAACGAAACTCTTATTCAGGGCGTTCTTATAAACGGATTGTGCTTATTCAAAGTGCGAGCCGCAACGGTGGCGAGAATATGAGCGCCGAGCTTTCGTCGCACACAAGCTCCTTTTGCTTCAACCACAACAAGTTGTAGTTGTTCGCCTTGGTTCTTTGTGCTCCTCTTCCCACACGACAAAAACTTCGCTTTCATCTTTAATATGCAAGCACTAGTTCGCTTGTTTTTGTCGTGCGGGAGCCCTTGTGTGCGTAGTACAAGCGACTGCGCCGTGTTGTTGGCTACGCCTGGCGCACAAAGCGCAGTGGCACGGCTTTCAGCCGATTTGTATTACAAACACCCCGTATGCCGTTCGTTGCTTGCAACGAACTAGCGATTGCTACGAAGTCAATCGCGTCAGTGTGTCCCCACGAACGACGATTGCTTTTGTAGAGAATTGTCTCCTATTTGAGTGGTCGGGCGCGACGCGTCAAGCAACACATCCGGTGAATGTGTTGTAGCCAAAGCGAACGAGGCGGATTGCGGTGCGCAAACGCCGAAGTGGAAAAGCCCGAAAGGGAAAGAGGGGGCAAATAAATTTAAAGTTTACGGCGTATGCTCTTGCAGAGGAAGAATAAACACGTGAGGAAGGGGGACATTGCAATTTAAAAGTACTCCACCTCACACTTTTGTAGAGGATGAAAAAGCACTCCGCAGCTATCACGGAGTGCTTTTGACAAAGCTATTCGCTCAATCGGGCGGTTTTAGGCGGTTTTGATTGCGATGTGGATATTCATAAACTCAATCGACAAGTACGCCGACGTATCGTTGTCTTTGAGTGTGAAGATTCCGAAAGGTGCGGTTTGGGGATTGTCTTTGACTTTGTATCCGAGGTAAATTGCACGGAATTGCGTGCCGTCGAAAGCGGTCAGATCACGGATAGCATATTGCGTATCAAGGGTGAGTTTGAGGACGGTGTCTTGGGGGATTGCGTCGAGAAGGTCGGTAGGAAGAGCCATATTGTCGCCGACGTACTTGACTGCCGCTTTGACCTTTGCGTCCGTCAAATCAAGCCCTTCGATGTTGAAACCGAGGCTGTGTTTGATAAGCCCGAGCGCACCTTGCAAATCGTAAGATTGGAGCTTTTGCGTGAAGCCGGGGAACATGGGTTCGACGTATTTGTCAACGCTTGTTTTGACGTCGAAACTCGAAAGCGCGGAGGAAATATCGACGCCTAATTTTGCCAACAAACCGTTGACGTTTTTGAACAAACCGGCTTTGGTTTGAATTTGCATATGCATAGTTCCGGCCGTCTTAAACTCGAAATAGGTGTTGTCCTTGTCGATTGCCGCGTTGACGATGACACGAACAAGAGTTTTGTTCATATCCATCATATTGAGATTTTCGTAGTCCACGGCATAGCGAGTGTCGCTTTTGAAAACGGCGGTATTTCCTTCCTTTTCGTTGCAAGCGCAAAGTGCGAATACGCAAGAGAAAAGCAAAACGAGGGCGATAACTGTCGTGATTATTCTAGCGGTTGTCTTTTTCATTTTTCTTCCCTCCTCGTCAATAGTTGACCGGCGTATAACCGTCCGTCTTGTCGAAATACGCTCTTGTCGTTGCGTAATACGTGGTTGCGGAATTGACCGCGGCTTTTGCCGCTTGAATATCGAAACCTTCGACGCCCGAATAAATTCTGTCGAGCTGATCGCACTTGATTTCTTTGTATTTTTCAAGCGCGTCGGCGGCTGCGATGCCCATTTCTTCGAGCATTTTTTGCGTTTGTTCCGCAATCACGGCGTGTCCGAAATTGGACGGGTGCGTAAAGTCTTGGTAGATAAGAGATCTGCCGAGGCTGTTTGCGGACAAGTCTACAACGCCGTCTTTGACGTCGGACTTGGTTACGTCGTCAAACGCTTTGTATATGTCGAGTGTATAAACGGTGTTGTCGGGATTTTTTTCGTTGTATTCGTCAAGCATACCGTTGAGATATCCAAGCAAATGTCCTGCAAGCTCTCTTACCTTTGCGATGGTGTCGTAGCCTTTTTCGGCAAGTGCCCGATATTCCCATTTGGTGATAAGCGTCGTGCCCTCGTAAACGGGGTTGTAAACTTTTTGGAAGATTATTTTTGCATCGGGATTGAGTTCGCGCAATTTTGCCACGATATCAACGATATTTTGATATGTGGGCGGAAAATTGAATTTCGGGTCTATCGTGTAGGGATTTTTGCCGTCGAAACGGTCGCCGAAGCTGATTGTTTCGCCGTCGCCCGACCAAATGGAAGGACGCACGTTGTCAAGCGTACCGCCGTCGTGCAAATAATCAAACAAAGATTTGTCGTCCGCATAGTACTCTTTGAGGGCGATTCTTGTTTGCTCGTCTTCTTCTCTGTCGAAACAGGATTGATACCAGCTTTTGGGGCTGCCGGGAGCGATATTCGCAAGTCTGTCCGCCATTTCAAGCATCAAAGAGCCGAGGCTGTATTGCAGAATGTTGTTGCCCAAAACGGAAATGTGGATAACGTCCGCCTCAGCGATATGCGTGCGAATGAGCGTTGCTTTTTCCGTTTCTCTGGATATGACTTCGAGCAGACCTTCGCCCGCCTTGTTCGCCATATTGCCGGACGTAAGGTGTCCCGACATGGAGTGGTTGTAGTAGTTGTAACCGTTGGTTCTTCCCACCAAAGCGTAGTAGCCGTAATTGTCGCGTTCGCTGACGGGAGACGCGCCTATCAACGCCTCAGCGATTGAATCGCCGAGGAATACGATATTGAGCTTCCCTTCGCTTGCGTCGCCGTTTTTTTCGTCGCAGGCAACACACCAAAACGCGGTGAGTGCCACCAAAATTACGGCAATGAAAACTGTCAAAACTTTCTTCATAATTGCCCCCTGTTTTCTCGGTTGCACGGAATTCGTACACTTGTACATTTTATACGAAAAAACTTGTCTTGTAAATATCAAAAGACACATTGTTTCATTATATTTTGACAAAAATTCTCTTTGCCAAACGAAAAGCCGAGCGGTTTTTCGCTCGGCTTACGTTCGGTTTCGATTGCATTAAAATCAGTTGGCTTTGACAAAGCGCACTTGCTTCATTTTTTGCTCGCAAAGCGGTCTGTCGTCTCTGTTTGTCGGAGTGTCTGCAATGCGGTCCACAACGTCCATACCTTCGACGACTTTGCCGAACGCCGCATATTGTCCGTCCAAAAACTTTGCGTCCGCATGGCAAATGAAAAATTGCGACGATGCGGAATTGTAAAATTGAGAACGTGCCATGGAGATTACTCCCCTTTCGTGCGAAACGGGATTTGCAACGCCGTTGATTTTAAATTCGCCTTTTATGGTTTCCTTGCTGCCGCCCATACCCGTGCCTTGCGGATCGCCGCCTTGAATCATAAATCCGGATATGACTCTGTGGAAAATAAGTCCGTCGTAAAAGTGTTGCGACACGAGTTTTTGAAAATTCTTGACCGTGATAGGTGCGGATTTTTCATCGAGTTCGACAACGATTTTGCCGCCGTCCGCCATTTCGATTTCAACGGTATTCGTAACTTCGTTTGTTTGTGTATATGCCATAAAACACCTCTTTATCTATATATTTTGCATTGATAAAATGCCGTTTGTGTCAAAATCTGTTTTTGAGTATCGCGCTTGCAACGGCTTTTGCGCTTGAAAACGCCCATTGCAAATTGTATCCGCCCGAGTCGCCGTCGATATCGAGAGCTTCGCCCGTCGCGTATGCGTTTTTGACTTTGAGCGACATAAGATTGTCGTCGAATTCGCGCGGATCCAAACCTCCCGACATTGCTTGCGCAAGGGATGCGTCGCCAAGACCTTCGATGGTGAATTTGTAGTTTTTGATAGCGTTTGCGATTGCGCCGATTTTGCTTTGAGCAGGATCGTTTGCGTCGCATCCGGCAGCCCGAATTATGCGCTCTTGCACCTTGCTGTGAAAGGAGCCCAGCAACAATTCTGCAACCGTGCCGTTGTTGTTGCGCTTTGTCAGAATGTCCTCGACTTCCGCTTTTGAATACTCCGGCATAAAATCGATCGTGAGCATATCTCCGATCTTTGCCCTGCCCCTTGCGATCTCGCTTGAAAGATTGAACGCCGCAATTCCGCTCACGCCGAAATCTTTGAAAAGCACCTCGCCGGTTTCATAGCGATAGCCTATGCGCACGCCCGCTTTCACACGAACGCCTTGCAAGTTTTTGAGAGGTTCTTTGTTCGTCTTTATAGGCACGAGGGACGGCGTCATCGCTCTTGCGTGATGTCCGAGCGCGACGTAAAGAGCCGTACTGTCCTTGCCGAACGTCGCAGGCGAGCCGGTGGCAAGCACCACGATGTCGGAGTCGTAAGCAAACGATTGATTGGGTTTGCCCTCGACCTTGACTATTCCGCTCACCGTAAAGGCGTCGTTGAAACTTTCGACGGAGTTGACGAAGTGCGACGTAAACACTTGCGTTGCGTTGCGCTCCAACGCCTTTCTCAACACGTCAAGGACGGTTGACGCACATTCGCTGTACGGATAAACGCGCTTGTCGATAACCTTTGTGACAAGTCCCATTTTTTCAAACGTAGCGATGGTGTCGTGCGCGTCGAAACGGTCGAGAAAACTCTCGACGAAACTCGGCTTGTTGTAGTGCACGATGTTCATGTCGAGGTTTGTGAGGTTGCACTTGCTGTTTCCCGTGGCGAGCAGTTTTTTGCCCACGCGCTCGTTGCTTTCGACAACGGCAACTCTCATCGACGGGGGAAGTTGGCTTGCCAAAAACAATCCGCTTGCGCCGCCGCCTATAACGATAACGTCGAATTTTTGTGTGTTCATACCGCTATTTTAGCACATAGATATATTATAATCAATCTCAAAATCTCGCTTTTAGCAATAAAAAAAAGGACGCAAAACGCGCCCGATAAAAAACATTTTAAGCGCGTCTAAAGGGGACAAGTCCTCTTTGGACGCGCTCTCCCCGCATAATTACGCGCAAACACGGTAAGCCGTAAAATTTTTGGAGAAAAGGTACGGAACTAAAAAACCTTGCGTTTTGCGCGTATATGAGTTAGAGTAGGGAAAATTTGGATTTGGTTACATATTTTTGAAAAAATATTGTGTTTTTTGTACTTTTTTGTATAAATTGGTCAAAAACAAAACACCACCGTCGTAAAGGCGGGATTGTTTGTTGATTGTTTGTGTTGTTTTATCTTCGGACTTGTCCGATCTGAACGGTATCCATTTTTCCACGCTTTCGAGCGGAGCAAGCTGCCGCGCCTTTTCTTCGGGCGTTTTCTCACACATCACGTGGTTGATTAGATATGCCGGATTGCAATGGTCTTCGTAGATTGTGATACACTCGAACTCGAACTCCAACATTCTGTTTTTCCACACGCCCCATGCCGTGACGCGATAGCTGTAAGAGTTGAACCCGTCGTCTTGCGACTCTTCGATTTCTTCGTTGTAGCTGAATGAGCCGAACGGCAACTCCGCTTTTTTGCTCGTTTCGAATGAATGATGTTCAAATAAATACGAGTTTATAGACAATTTGAACATCCCCGTATAATACTCGGGATCTTCCTCTTCACCATCGGAAAAATCCACGACGTACATAAGAGGTGTAATATTGTCGAAGTCTTTCATTAAACTTGCGCTGTTGTAAAAAGGCGGTGCGATTTTGTAATCGAATATCGCGTCGTTCATCTCTTCAAGAGACACGGGCACGTGCGGATACCAATCGTCGTCCGCAAATCCGGGCGTGTTTGTGGGATTGAGATAAACGCAAACGAGAGAGACCACCACAAGCAAAACGCATGCGACGGATGTCAGAGAAAGCGCGAAATACTTTGAACCGAAAGTCTTTTTGTTTTGGGCTATACGTTCTTTTTTGCGCGCGTCGATGCGCTTTTGGTTTTTATCCAAAAGCGCACGCTTGACGTCATCGTTTTCATATTGTTTTAAACTGTCGTTTGCAAGTTGTGCAAATTTCTCGTTGCGTTTCATGTTTCTCCTTATATCGTCACATTATGTTGACAACGAATGCATCGGATATTGCGGTTGAGGACAAATTCAAATATGCTTTTGCCACATCTCTATAGCCGGTGGCTATTTTTACAAGGCGATTGGTCGTTGTTGAGCCGTTTGCCAGCGTATAAACGATTTCTCGAAGTTCGAACGCCACCACGGCGTGCGAACCGTTGCCGGTATAAGTTTTATACGTGTCCGCATTCTCTTCGCTATTGATCGTCGCGAACTGGAAGCCTTGCACGAAAAGAACAACCGGCTTTTCCGCGAGGAAGATTTGCGCCGCCGCGCCGTAGTCGAGGGTACTTCCCGACATGACGCCCGCAAAGGTCACGTTCGTTCCCGTACTCGCGCAATATCCGCGCAGTCCGTATTTGAACTTACTCACGGTTGCACCCGTCGTTGCGTCTACGCCGATAAAAGTGTAAAGATTTGTCATAAGCGAAACGATGGTGCTGTTTTGCGATTTATACGCGTAGGTTGAGCCAATCGATATAGATGCGGCATAATCGGGGATCAGATCGGGGATAAGCCTATCGTAATATCCGATGACATTCGCAGCCGCCACCGCCGTGCATCCGGACGGCAAACTAGACTCGGGTTGATAGTAGCCCGGGTGATTTTTTATCGCGGTTTGCTTGTTGTCGGTTTTTGAAACGTAGTTCACGACCGATTCGGATTGCGTGAGACTGCCCACGCCACGCACGCCGTTCAGACAATCGACTTCTTCTTTTGTCATCACCACACCGTTCGCAAACGTATATTCACCGTCTTGGTAGCCTGCATATGTAAACTGATTGACGTATATAGGCAGCCCTTGAAGATTTGCATAAGGATCTTTGCCTTCGACGATCTCGCTTACAACCGGTTGTTCGAGCACGAGTATGACCGCATAACCGTCCCCTTGCGCGTTCGTGTACGAATACACAAAGCCCAGCTCGTGAAGAGCGACGTCGTATATCATCCTCTTGTTTGCGGCAAAACTGCCTGTTTCTCCGTTTTGATCGATGGTTTCGCCCACCGCCTCAACGAAAAATCTGTCGCATTCGTCAAGTTCTTCTTGCGTAAATGCCTCTGCCACTCCACCTACATAGAGCATCGCAAAGAGCGTTGCCGCAAAAAATACCGCGGCGAAAACGACGATTGACACTTTGAGTTGTGTTTTCATTTTCCCACCTTCGTGATTTTTTAGTCACATTATAAGAGTGACGGTCTTTGCGATTTGGTTACATCTCAAAGCAAGTTTTTTACTTTCTTTATGCCCCTTGCGTGACGCTGTTTTATCGTGCTTATATTGAGTGAGAGAAGTTGCGCGATTTCTCGCAGATTGTAACCTTCCCAATAATACAAGTAGAATATCTTTTTCGTGCAATCGTCACCCAAAGCGTCGAAAACGCGTTTTGCCTGATCGTTCAAAATCTCCGTTTCGACAAGATCCTCGGACACCGAATAGTTTTCGGACACCAACAGCGGAAGCGTTGCGCTTTCGCCTATAAGCATGCGCTTTGCGATATTGTCGCAGCACGCAAAAACCCACGCCGTCGGATTTTGCACGTATTTGAATCCGTGTGATTTCATAAGTTGCAAAAAGAATTCCTGCGCAACGTCGTCGGCGCATGCGTCGGGAAATTTTTTGTGAATATGCAGTTTTATTCTCGGATAATAAAAATCGAACAGCGTTTCGAATGCCTGGTTGTCGCGCTCGCATTGTCTTAATATTAAATTGAATTTAAAAACGTCCACGAGCGGCACCACCGTACAAAAACTATATTTATGTTACACTTATGTATATAAAATCGTCAATTTGTTTTTTATTTCACCAATAAAAAAATATATTTATCAAACACTCGTAAAATAAAAATAATCCATATCGACTTTTTTCGACAAAATTCTCAAAAAAAGTACTTTTCTACGATTGCAAAAATGTCCTCGATTGCCTTTGCTTTGCCGATTTCGACACGCACCGCTTTTGCGTCGCGGCCGCCTTTTGCATAATAGCAAAGTTGAAGTTTCATCACGTTTGCAACCGTAAAATCGCTCATATATTTTTGCAAAACCGAGATGTGTTCGTATATGTCGCGCCCCGTGTCGTGAGATGCGTCCTTGCCTTGAAGTTCGGCAAAAATCCACGGTCTGCCGAGTGCTCCTCTCGCAATCATAAAACCGTCTGCACCCGTAATATCGCGCACTCTTTCAAGACTTTGCAAATCGACTATGTCGCCGTTCGCGATGACAGGAATATCGAGTGCCTCTTTAACCGCTTTCGTTATAGTGTGGTCGGCAACTCCGCTGTAAAACTGTTCCCTGTATCTCGGGTGCACGCACACTGCGCTCGCTCCGCCTTTTTGCGCCGCCAACGCGCACTCCACGGCGTTAGGTTTTCCGCTTTCTACGCCTGCGCGCATTTTTACGGTTACGGGACGTTTTGCGCCCTCGCGCACCGCTTGCACCACTTCGCAAATCAAATCGGGATTTTTCATAAGCGCGCTTCCGTCGCCGTTGTTGAAAACCTTTTTGACGGGACAGCCCATGTTTATATCCACGATTTCAAAATTTGCAAGTCTTTCGTCCTTTGCGGCTTTGTACATAAATTCGGGATCGCTGCCGAAAAGCTGAACGGCGCAAGGCGTTGAAAAATCTTCTCTTGCAAGCAACTCCTCCGTGCCCTTGTTGCCGTAGCAAAGTCCCTTTGCGCTGACAAGTTCGGTGTACGTAAGTCCGGCTCCGTACTTTGAACACATATGCCGAAAACCGACCTCGGAAAATCCCGCAATCGGTGCGAACAACACGTTGTTGTCAAGTTGTACGTTGCCTATTTTAAGTTGCATAACAAGTGGTTTATATATCCAAAACGACAGCTTAATGTGCGTTTTGTGTAATATAGATTATTGTTTATCTTTTCGTTTTTCTTGTTGTTTTACCCGATTCCAGATTGCGTCAAGCTCGTCGAGCGAACAATCTTTCATGTCCTTGCCGCTTGCTTTGACGGCGTTTTCGACGGCGGTGAATCTGCGCACGAATTTCTTGTTTGCTTCGCTCAAAGCAAGTTCGGGTTCAACCTTGTAAAAGCGCAATGCGTTGACGACGGCAAAAAGCAAATCGCCGCCCTCTTCGACTCTGTGTGCGTCGTCTGCGGTTTTGAGTTCCTCGGTTTCCTCGGCAATCTTTTGATACGCACCGCTCACGTCGTCCCAATCGAATCCCGCTTTCTTTGCGTATTTTTGTATCTTCTCGGCATAAAGCAATGCCGGGAAATTCTTCGGCATTCTTTCCATTTGGTCGGACGCGGATTTATAGTGTTTTTCTTTCTTTTTTGCTGCCTCCCAGAACACAAGAGCCTCGTCGGCATTGTTTGCGTGGTTGCTTCCGAAAATGTGGGTATGGCGGTCGATGAGTTTTCTACAAAGTCCCGTTATCATATCCATATAACCGAAATCGCCCTCTTTTTGCGCAATCTCGGCATGGAACACCGCTTGCATAAGCACGTCGCCGCACTCCTCTTTCATATCGTCGGCGTCCTTTCTGTCGATTGCGTCGACAAGTTCGTATGCCTCTTCGATGAGGTTGATTCTTATACTCTCGTGGGTTTGCGCTCTGTCCCATTCGCAACCGTCGTCGGCGCGCAAACGGTGCATGATTTGTTCGAGGTCGGAAAAGTCGAAACGTTTGCAATCCACAAGCGCGACGCTCGGCGCAATAATAACGTCCTCGTCACCGCTTATTTGCGACGTTAAAACGCATTTGTCCTCGCCGTCCTTCTCGACGGCGAGTTCGATATCGCCGTACACATCGAGAAGTTTTTGTTTTATATCGTTTGCATTGCTCTTTTCAACGCCGTCGATCACCAGCGGTATGCGCTTGTTGAAAAAAACCGTAGACAAAAAATCCGCGGCTATGTAACGTTGATACGAGCCTTTCAATACGTCATCGAGTTTCATTGTTATACTCCCAAAATCTGATTGTTCTGTGCAGTGCCCAAAGAAGTTTTTTGAGCGGAAGATGCGGAATGTCGTCCTTGCTCACGAGGTTTAGCAAAAACGCGAGCCACACGTAAACGAGCGCGCATACCGTAAATCCGACGGCGAGCGCAACGACGTCGTTTTTCACAAAGGATTGTATCGCAATTCCGCACAACGCCATTATAACACCCGAAACGAGATTTAGACCAACGTTTTTTTCAAGACGAAGCCCACATATTTTATAATAGGATATAAGCGTGCAAAAATAAGCCGTCGTAGGCAAGGCAAGCGACGCAACCGCAGCGCCGTTTATACCGATATATTTCGTAAGCAAAACATCAAGCGCAATCTTGACGATTATTGCGACGGCAAGACTGAAAACGGCATATTTCGTTTTGTCGAGCGCTTGCAGCAAAGAAACGTAAATTTGCATCACAGACAAAAACACCACGTTTGCCGAAGATATGAGAAGTACGTTTTGCGCAACTTGCGCGTCTTGTGCGGATAACGACGGATAAATCGCTCCTATAATATTTTTTGAAAACACTGCAAGAAAAAACGCGCACGGTATTCCGAAAAGATAGGCAAGACGCACGCAAAGACTGCTTTTGAGCATAACGCCGTCTATATCCCTCGTAACTCTCGACGCCGACACCGACGGCACGATTGCAACCGCAAGCGACATTATCGCAACCACGGGCATGTTGATAAGCGAGTTGACGGGCCCGGATATAATGCCGTACTGCGCCGTAGCAACGTTCTTTTCAAGCCCGAACGCTTTGAGCATGTTGACGATTATCACGCTGTCAAAGAAACTCGACAGCGGCATAAGCATGGCAACCGCCGCAATGGGAAGCGCAACGTGTAACACGTCTTTGACGTCTTGTTTGGTTACGTTCAATTTGACTTTTTCGCCGCTTTTTTGCTTTTTCGAGCGCACAAAATAGGTTGCAAGCATATATATCACGGTTACGATTTCGCTTATTGTCACACCCAACAGTGCACCGCACACGGCATAAATCACGCCTTTTCTTATCAGTGCGTACGAAAGCGCAAGCCCCACCGACAGTTTTACAACCTGCTCCACAACGTTTGAAAGTGCGGTGGGGAGCATATACATTTCGCCTTGAAACCAGCCTCTGAACCCCGAAATCACGCACACGCACACGATTGCCGGGGCAATAACCAAAAATCCGGGATATGTGTCGGCGTTGCCCTGTCTTGCCGCCAAAAACTTCGACGCTCCCGCCATAACGGCGGCAAACGCAAGCCCAAAAACGAAAAGCGTAAGAATTGCAACGCACAAATACTTTTTGGTGTCCTCGCCGATTGCTCGCTTTTCGGCAACCATACGCGAAAGCGCGGTGGGAATCCCCGCCGTTGCAAGCACCATAAAAAGCGCGTACACGGGAAACACGAGCTGATACATGCCCATGCCCTCTGCCCCCAGTATATTGGTGAGCGGTATGCGATAAAGCGCGCCGAGCATTTTTGCAACGACGCTGCCGATGAGCAACACGCCTGCACCCGACGCGATACGTTTTGAGTTTTTGCTATGCGCCTTTGCCCCTTTCATTGGCAAAGCGTTGCCGATATCATTTCGGCGCAAAAATTGAGATAGGTCTTTTGCTCGTCCGCTATTTCATCTTCGGAAGCAAGTGCGACGCAGCCGAAAAAATCGCCGCCCGACACCACGGGTTCGCAAAGAATATATCCTTGCCCGTCCACGTTTTCAAACGCTTTGGAAAAATCTCCCGACACGCTCTCGCGATTGCGCTTTCTTATCAGATCGGAAAAGTCGCCCGTAAGGCGCGCTCCGACAAACTTCTTCTTGTTTTTTCCCTCGCAAAGCACGACTTCGCTTGCGCTCAAAATCAAAACGTCTTTGTCCGTCGCGCTCGCAAGCGTTTTTGCCAATGCCTTCAAAGAGGGCAACACGCTTTGAAACCCCGTATATCTTTTGAGCGTCAAACCTTCGTCGTTTGCGGATATTTCCATTTCGTCCCCCACTTGCAAACGCATGGTTTTTCGCATTTCTTTGGGGATAACTATACGTCCGAGCTCGTCTATTCTTCTTACGATTCCAACTGCCATAAAGCCTCCGTTTTATGCTAGTATTCGTCAAACTTCCGCTTATATTCCTTGCGCTCGATATTTTTAAATATGTTGCAAAACGCACGCTTTATGCGTGCGTTTTGATATGATAAACATTGTGTTTTGTCAATCGAATTTGATTTGCGTTTGATGGGAATCAAATATAAAATTGCTTTGGCTTCGGCTTTTCGATAACTCTTTCAAGCACGAAAGAAGTGAATTCGACTTCTTCTATGAAATCGCGAGGAAGGTATTTTACGCGGTTGAATTTTTCAAAATGCTTGAAGTGCGTCGGGAGCGTAACGGGCGTTGCCACGTCCACTTTGTAGGATATATCTTGCAACATTCTCGTGAAATTTGACGGCGTCAAAGAAAGCTCGCTTTCATATATGACGTCGCGCAAAATCTTGTCGCCTTTCATAACTTTTGCCCAAATTTTCATCAGTATTCCTCGATTATTTCTCCAAAATAGAAAGTGTGTAAATCCTTTTGCGGATACCACTTTTCAACGTCTTTCAAATCCATATCCCCCATGGGAACAGCACCTACTACCTTGCATTCGAAGTATCTTTGACAGCCGCCCACGACGTAGCCGTCAACGCTTTTGGCTTTGACTTTTTCAAGCGCGCACTCCGCCCATTTGTCGTACTCGCGTCCGCTTTTCGTGCCGCAAAACTTCACCGCATCCAGCATCTCGCGCATAGGCGGAACGCTCACCGTAAAAGTGCCGAGGCGGTCGATAAATTCCTTGGTGTATCTGCTTTCTCTCACGGGTGCGACAAAAACTTTTTTGCCCCACATCACGCCTATCATACCCCAGCTTATCACCATCACGTTGTCGCCCGAGCACAAAAACGCGCCCGTGTTCAACGCAGTGTCAAGGCAAGACAAATTGTCGAATCTGTGCATGCTTTTCTCCTTTTGAAATCTATTATATGCAAAACTCTCGTTGCAAGTCAACGCAAACCTCAATCTCCAAAAAGATTGGATATTTTCGGATTTTCAAGCGAATTTTTTTGCATTTTTAATCATTGTTATATTTGCTTTTCGATTGCGTTTTCTATTTTTGTATGATACCATACTTTCGATGGTGTCGGCAATACCCATCAGTAAAAAAAACCGAGGTGTATTTTGAAAAAATCTCTTGTTTATCTGGCAAGAGCGGCTGTGATTGCCGCTTTGTATTTTGCCCTGTCCGTAGCATTCAACGCAATAGCGTTCGGCCCCGTGCAATTTCGCGTATCCGAAATACTCGTGTTGCTCCCCCTCATCTTCCCCGAAGCGATCCCCGGACTTGCAATAGGTTGTTTTTTCACAAACTTCTTTTTCTCGCCCTTCGGCGTGTTCGACATGGTTCTTGGCACGCTTGCAACACTCATAGGTGCGATCGGCACGTACCTTTTGCGTCGCAGACCTTTTCTTGCAACCCTTCCGCCGATTGTAGCAAACACCTTGCTAGTTCCGCTCATTTTCGTGCTCAACGATGCGTCGACGGTGTATTATCTTGCAATGTTCGAGATTTTGGCATCTCAAATCATAACCTGTATAGTTTTGGGCATGCCCTTTACTTTCGCCCTCAAAAAAGCGATGATTGCGGCGCACATTCCCCTTCCGCACCCCTCGAAGTACGACACCGCTCCTTACCGCCGCATATTGCCGGGCGACGAAGAGGACGAAGAGGATTAACTCCGCTTTATACGATAAAAAGAAAGCCTTGCGTTTGCAAAGCTTTCTTTTTTTTGGTTTTGCTTATATCGAATTATTTTGCAAGCGGCGTGTAGAACACTTTGCCGGCGTAGGGTTTGAGCGTATCTCCGAACGGCTCGTCGTAAACGGAAATCAACTCGGTTGCGCCTTGCGGAATATACTTTTTGATTTTCGACGCCTTGACGGTCTTTTTGCTGAGGTTGATTACAACGGTAAGTTTGGATTTTCCGTCCTCCGCAATCTTGTCGTAAACGAAAAGTTGTTTGTCTTTTGGCAAATACAACTTAAACTCGCCGTAAACCGCCGTATCCTTGTATTCTTTGCGGAGTGCCATTGCCTTTTGATAGAAATACCAAACGGAATTTTCGTCCTGCATAGCCTTTTCGACGTTGACTTCGGGATAATTGGGATTGACGGTGTACCACGGCTCGACAGTTGAGAATCCTGCGTTTTTCGTGCCGTTCCATTGCACGGGCGTACGTGCGCAGTCGCGCGCGGCGGTGTGTGCAACTTTGAGGATATGCTTGTCGCTGAAACCGAATTTTCTCATCAAATCGCGCACGCAGAAAGTGGACACGTCCTTGAATTGCGCCCACGGGTCGCTTCCCTTTGGATATTTGTCGAAATAAAGCGCAGTCATGCCGATTTCTTGTCCCTGATACACAAAGTGCGTGCCCGAAAGGAAAGTGTACGCCATGCAAAGAGCCTTGCCGCTCTCCACGCGATATTCCTCGCTGCCGTATCTCGAAATAATACGCGCGTGGTCGTGATTTTCAAGATAGTTTGCGTTCCACGCTCTGTGGTAAAGTTTCGTTTGCCAATCGTTGAACGTCTTTTTGAGTTTGGGCAAGCTGAAAGGAGTGTGCACCCACTCGATGATTATGCAGTCCGCATTCATGTGTTGGAAAGAAATCATCATATCCAACTCTTTTTTGTTCTCGTTGACGTACGTGAGCGCGGTTTTGGTGTTCATAAGCGGAGCTTCGCCCACTTGGAACGCGTCGTACTGCTCGATAACTTTGCGGTATTCTTGCAAATATTCGTGGATATGCGGGCCGTTGTTGTAATGCTCCATACCTCTTGAGGCAGGCATGAGCCAGTTGCCGTTGGGCAAACCCTCGACCTTGCTGATTTGTGTAATGACGTCCTCGCGGAAACCGTCGACGCCCATATCCAACCAGTATCTCATCACGTCTTTCACCGCTTCTCTGACCTTGGGATTGTCGTGATTGAGGTCGGGTTGCTCCTTTGCGTATAGGTGCAGATAAAACTCTCCCCTTTGCTCGTTGTACTCCCACGCAGAGCCGGGGAAAGTGGACATCCAGTTGTTCGGCACTTTCTTTCCGTCCTTGCCTTTGCCCTTGCGCCAAATGTAGAAATCGGTGTAAGGCTCGACTCTCGCGCAACTCTTTTTAAACCATTCGTGTTGGTCGGAGGTGTGGTTGATAACCAAGTCCATAATCACTCTCATTCCGAGAGCGTGCGCTTTTTCGAGCACCGCTTTGAAATCGTCGAGAGTGCCGTATTCGGGATTGATATTCTTGTAGTCCGCTATATCGTAGCCGTAATCCGCTTGCGGAGAAACGTACAAAGGCGAAAACCAAATTGCGTCGCTGCCCAAACTCTTGATGTATTCGAGCTTTGAAAGCACGCCTTTCAAATCACCTATACCGTCGTTGTTTCCGTCGCAAAAAGAGCGTGGCCAAATCTGATAAACGGACATCTCTTTAAACCATTTTCTTTCTTCCATAATAATCTCCCAATATGCAAAAACGAGGTCTTATGCCTCGTTTTTGCAATTATAAACGTTAGTTTTCGCTTGTTTCGTCGTTTTTCGACGTTTCAACGTTTTCGGTTTCGACAGCTTGATTTTCGCTCTCTTCGCCGCTTCCGACTATGACGTTGCCGTCCTCGTCGTATTCGACCTCTTCCTCATCCTCGTGAGGTGTGAGCGCGATTGCCATAACCTTGAATTTGTCGTCTTTGAGCTTCATGATGCGCACGCCTTGCGTAGCTCTGCCTATCTTGCTGATTTCGTCCGCTTGCACTCTGATGATAACGCCGCTGTCGGTGATCATCATAACGTCGGTGTCCGCAGGGATAACTTTGAGGCTTACCAGCGTACCCGTCTTGTCGTTGAACGTGCCGGCTTTTACGCCCTTGCCCGCTCTGTTTTGAATCGGGTAGTCATCGATGCTGCTACGCTTACCGTAGCCGTTTGAGGTGACCGTGAGGATTTCGTCGCCGGGATGCACCACGTCGAACGCCACAAGCGTCGTGTCGCCCGAAATGTTCATTGCCTTGACGCCCATTGCCGTTCTGCCCACGGGACGTACGTCTTGCTCGTTGAAGTGGATGCTCATGCCTTGGCTGGACGCCACCAAAAGTTCGTCGTTGCCGGTGGTGATGACCGCTCCGATAAGCTCGTCGTCATCGTTGAACTTGATTGCTATCTTGCCGTTGCGCTTGATGGAATCGTATTCTTCGAGAGGAGTCTTTTTGATAAGGCCTTTCTTCGTTGCGAGCATGAGGAACTTGCCTTCTCTCTCTTCGGGCATTTGCAAGAACGCTTGTATCTTTTCGCCTTGTTCGAGTTGCAAGAGGTTGACCGCCGCTCTGCCGCGTGCGTTGCGCGTTGCTTCGGGAATCTCGTAGGCTTTGAGCGTGAACACCTTGCCTATGTTGGTGAAGAACATTATTCTCTCGTGCGTGTTGGACGTGAAGATTCTTTCGACGAAGTCCTCGTCCTTTGCCTTGTGAGCGGTGATACCCATGCCGCCTCTGTGTTGCGCTTTGTATTCGGCAACCGGCATGCGTTTGATGTATCCGCCGTGCGTCATGGAGATAACCACGTCCTCTTTTTCGATAAGGTCTTCAATGTCGATATCGCCGTAATCGTAGGTGAGTTCGCTCATTCTGGGCGTGTTGTATTGCGCCTTGATGTCGGTCATTTCCTTGATGATGATGTTCTTGACTTCCTCGTCGCTTGAAAGCACCATGTTGAAGTAGGCGATTTGCTTGTCGAGGTCTTCGAGTTCCGCGTTGATCTTTTCGACTTCGAGTCCCGTCAAGCGTTGCAAACGCATATCGAGGATTGCCGCCGCCTGCTTGTCGCTGAGCCCGTAGTTTTCGATGAGTTTTGCGATAGCGTCTTGTCTGTCGCGGGACTTCTTCAAAAGCTCGACGATAGCGTCGATGTTTTCAAGAGCGATGTGCAAACCGAGCAAAATATGTTGTCTTTCTTGCGCTTTTTCGAGGTCGAAACGAGTTCTGCGCACGATAACGTCTTTTTGGTGAGCGATATAGCACTCCAAAATCTCTTTGAGATTGAGCACGCGAGGCACACCGTCCACGAGAGCGAGCATAATCATGCTGAACGTGGTTTGCATTTGCGTTTGCTTGTAGAGTTGGTTGAGAAGCACTTGTGCGTTGACGTCTTTTTTGAGTTCGATGACGATACGCATGCCGTGTCTGTCCGTTTCTTCTCTCAAATCGCTGATGCCTTCGAGACGTTTGTCTTTGACTTGGTCTGCGATATTTTCGATAAGTTTCGCCTTGTTGACCTGATAAGGTATCTCGGTGACGACGATACGGCTCTTGCCGTTTGCCATCTCTTCGATTTCCGCCTTTGCGCGAAGCACGCACGCGCCTCTGCCGGTGCGATACGCTTGTTTGATGGAATGTCTGCCCAGCACCAATGCGCCCGTCGGGAAGTCGGGAGCAGGGATATATTCCATAAGGTCGTCAACGGTTGCGTCGGGATTTTGCAAGAGCGCGACGGAAGCGTCTATAACCTCGCCGAGATTGTGAGGAGGAATGGACGTTGCCATACCGACTGCGATACCGTCCGAGCCGTTTACGAGCAAGTTGGGGAATCTCGAAGGCAACACGACGGGTTGTTCGCGCGTGTCGTCGAAGTTGGGATAGAAATCAACCGTCTTTTTGTCTATGTCGCGAATCATTTCGAGTGCGATTTTGGAAAGGCGAGCTTCGGTATAACGATATGCCGCCGCCGGATCGCCGTCGATAGAACCGAAGTTGCCGTGTCCGTCGATAAGCGGGCAACGGATTGAAAAGTCTTGCGCAAGACGCACCATTGCGTAGTAAACGGAGCTGTCGCCGTGGGGATGGTATTTACCAAGCACTTCACCGACGACCATAGCGCACTTACGATAGGGCTTGTCGGGAGTCAATCCGAGTTCGCTCATTGCGTAAAGAATACGTCTGTGAACGGGTTTCAAACCGTCTCTTACGTCGGGGATTGCACGAGATACGTTGACCGCCATCGCGTATGCGATAAAGGACTTTTTAAGCTCGCCGTTGATTTCCACGTCTTTGACGGTGGAGTTGGCTATATGTTGAATATATTCGTTGTTTTTGTCGTCTCTTATGTTCGCCATAACTGCCTCCTTATACGTCGAGATCGGTCACGAGTTTCGCGTTTTGCTCGATAAATTCGCGACGAAGTTCGGGTTGCTCGCCCATGAGGATGGAGAAGAGTTTGTCCGCTTCGATCGCGTCTTCCATCGTAACTTTCAAGAGCGTGCGTTTTTGAGGATCCATGGTGGTTTCCCAAAGTTGTTCGGGGTTCATCTCGCCAAGACCTTTGTAGCGTTGAAGTTCACCGCTCTTTCTGCCGAACTCGTTGTAGTATGCTTCCAAACTCTCGTCGTCGTAGAAATATTGCTCTTGCTTGCCCTTTGCGATCTTGTAAAGAGGCGGAAGAGCGATAAATACGTGGCCGTTTTCGATAAGCGGACGCATAAATCTGAACAGGAACGTGAGCATCAAAATACGAATGTGGCTGCCGTCCACATCGGCATCGGTCATGCAAATGATACGATTGTAGCGGAGCTTGGATTCGTCGTATTCGGCGTTGATTCCGCATCCGAAAGCGGTGATCATCGCCTTGATTTCTTCGTTTTCCAGCACTCTGTGGAGCGCTGCTTTTTCGACGTTGAGGATCTTGCCTCTCAAAGGAAGAATGGCTTGGAAACGCCTGTCTCTGCCTTGCTTTGCGCTGCCGCCTGCCGAATCGCCCTCGACGAGATAAATTTCGCAGTTTTTGGGATCTTTGTCGGTGCAGTCCGCAAGTTTGCCGGGTAGCGTGGTGCTTTCAAGCGCGCTCTTTCTTCTTGCGCTCTCTCTTGCCATACGCGCGGCTTCTCTCGCTCTTTGCGCCGTGATGGTTTTAAGCACAAGCTCCTTCGCTTCTCTGGGATGCTCTTCCAGATACGTGCCGAAACCTTCCGCAACGCCCTTTGCCACCGCCTGGCGCATACTGCTGTTGCCGAGTTTAGTTTTTGTTTGTCCCTCGAATTGAGGCTCTGCGAGCTTGACGGAGATGACTGCCGTAAGACCTTCTCTGACGTCCTCACCGCTCAATTTCTCGCTTCCTTTGAGGATGCCCGCCTTGGAGCCGTAATCGTTGATTATCTTCGTCAAAGAGGCTTTGAAGCCGTCAAGATGCGTGCCGCCCTCTTCGGTGTTGATGTTGTTTGCGAACGCCAAAATCGTGTCGGAGTAGCTGTCGTTGTATTGCATTGCCACTTCGATTTCACTGTCAACGTATTTCTCGTCAAAGTAAATAACCTCGGGGAAAATGGTTTCCTTGGTCTTGTTCATCTCTTCGACGAAAGACACGATACCGCCGTCGTAGCGGAACACCTCTCTGCGCTCGGGTTCTATACGCTCGTCCGCAAGTTCGATTGTAAGCCCCTTGTTGAGGTAAGCAAGTTCGCGAAGACGAGTTTTCATCGTGTCGTAATTAAATTCAAGCGTTTCAAAAATCTCCGCATCGGGATAAAACGTAACCGTCGTGCCGGTGTCGCTTGCCTCGCCAACGACCGCCAAAGGTCTTTCGGCAATACCGCGATTGAAGCGTATGCGATAAAGTTTGCCGTTTTGTCTGACTTCGGCAACCAACCATTCGCTCAAAGCGTTGACACAGGATACGCCCACGCCGTGCAAACCGCCCGATATTTTGTAGCCGCCGCTGCCGAATTTTCCGCCTGCGTGGAGCTTTGTCAAAACGACTTCAACGGCCGATTTGCCTTCCTTTTCGATAATGCCGGTGGGGATGCCTCTGCCGTTGTCGGTGACGCGAATCGCGCCGTCTTTGAGGATTTCCACAACGATGTGCGTGCAGTAGCCGGCAAGCGCTTCGTCGATGGAGTTGTCAACGACTTCGGTGACAAGGTGATGCAAACCTCTCACGTCCGTCGAACCGATATACATGCCGGGGCGTTTTCTGACGGGATCGAGCCCTTCCAGAACCTGAATGTCGCCGGCGTCATAACTGTGTTTGACTTCTTCTGCCATTTTTCCTCCTAAATAAAATATATTTTAGTAGTAATATATTATTATTTCAATAATAATAAGTAAAAATATTATAACAATGTATAATCAAAATATCAAGAGTTTTTGTCAAATTTCTTTTCTGAGGCGATAAAAGGCGGCATGCACGCGTTTTGAGCGTTGTATAATGAGATTACTCAAACCCTGCTTTTTGCACGATTTTCGGGCGTTTGACAACATAACGGATAACACCGATTTGAAAACCCGAATTAAAAATCAAGCCGTCATCAAACAACAATAGCAAAACATAATTTATAAAAACGGCTCACACATACACCGGCGGTTGAAAGATTAAAAATAAATTTTCCGACGAGCTTTGCGAAAATACGATTTTTTGTCGTTCGACCAAATTATCGCTTGCCCTAAAAACGTTTTTACTTTACTATATCAAATATGAATATCAAAGAAGCTTTGAAAACTCCGCCGAACACCGACGAACTCAAACAAATCTACAAAGACAACGGGCTTGTTTATTACACTCCGAAAGAAGAGTTGTTCAATTCGATTTCACATGCTCTAGGAGCGGTCGTAGCCCTCGTATTTATGATTTTTATGCTTTTGAAAGCGACAACGCCCGCGGCATACGCAACGGCGGTACTTTCGTGCGCGCTCATCGCAATAGAGTTCAGTGTATCGGCAACGTACCACGGCGTATCGGACATGAAAAAGAAACTGACGTGGAGAACGCTTGATTTCCCCGCCGTCAACCTGAACGTGATAGCTTGCGCCACGGCAACTTGCCTTATGTACGGAAGCATATACGGTTACGTTGCCTTCGGAGTGTCGTTTGCAATCGCAGCGGTGATCTTCGTCCTTTGTCTTTACAGATTCGATATATTCAGAAAGGTGTCCGTTGCGTCCACCTTCGTCATCGGCGGATTGATGTTTGCGGCATTCTTCACGGCTTATTTCTCGCAAAAGGGAATATCGCAAGCGACGAGTTTCGTCTATCTTGCAGGATTGGCGTCTTGCTTGCTGGGTGCGGCGGTGTTCGGAGTGCACAAACGCTACGTGCATTGCTTGTTCCATGTTTTCGTGCTTGTCGGGCCGATACTGTTTCTAGTTGCAACGTACATGCAAATTATCGCGTAAACAATACTCCGTATTCGAAAATTAAATCGGGTGCGGAGTATTATTTTAAAATCGTATTGATATACTTGTTAACCGTTTTACAGCAATATTTTCTAGCGTCTTGTTTTTCAGTCGTCAAATAGGGATGTGGATATGTTTATATGTGGAAATTTTGTTCGACGTGAAACGCCACTAAACAGTGGCAAAAAGCCATAAAACAAAGCACACATCAAAATCAATTATTGCAATAGCAACACAATTATAAGTTAGGTACAAAATCAAACATATTATCCGTGCGTAATCGTTTTAAGACGGATTAAACATACACCACAAAAAATCATCGAATACGCATAAGTACTTATCGGAAAACACGCGATAATAAATACTCAAAAAGAAGCGCAGCATATCAATAACTACGCTAAAAATCCTACGGTTATAAATCTTATAGATTTTGTGTGAAACAGCAAAAAAAATATAGAAAAATCGAGAAACAAAACAGCGCGAAAAATTCAGGTGAAAGCGCGAATAATTTTCTATACAATTTTACATGGAGAAAGACGCAATTTTCCCGAAATGCCCATAAAAAGCCGAGAAAACGCCACTATTTAGTAGAGTTCTAGCGTTTTTCGTTTCACGTGAAACCGATGCCGAAAATCAAATTGTTCCACGTGAAACATAGCTATTTTAAATCGTTTTTCGCGATATATCGCACCGTTGAGAGTGTTGTTTAGGTGGTGCTTGTTATTCAAAACACAAACGATGACATGTGCTGGTTTTATACGGTACTTCCATGTCGTTTCGGCAAAGATCATTTTTTGTTTTAACGCACAACCACCACCAATTGCACCGAGTTAGGCAATCAAACCTATAGCGAACGTAGCGGCATGTTTTGATTTGAGACCATGCCCTCTTTTTATTTGAACTTTTCACTCCAACTTTACCATTTTTGCAAACTCTTATTTGTTCAAAAATCACGCTATTATTCCACTGTTTAGTGGCAATTTTGCTATATTATCTAAAATGTTACACGTGAAACAATCACTGAGTTTTATTGGTCAATTCGATTATAGTCAAACATAGTTCGTTTGTCTTTGTTGAATATTCGGCTTTGCTTTTGAAATTGTCCGACGTTTAGTTTACACTTTTGTTTGATTTGCGTTTTGCTCTCGTCGCTCTTTGGTCGGAGTATTGTTTTCTTTTTTTTGTTACATTGGTTCGTCTGCTGCTCGCCCTGCTTGCGTTGTTGTCCGTCGCCAACCTGAAATCTGAATTTGTTTAGATTTATAGGAAAATTTTTTGATTTTCTATAAGGTTACACGTGAAACAATCAAGGCAATACTATAAATTAATAATTTTTCGATGGGCTTGTATTTTGTTTGAAACGTCATCGTTTTAAAAATACACACTTTACAATTTGTTTATATCAAAATCTAGGGTTTAATTTTTTGCTCCAAGAATATACAGGATAGGGATAGGGATAGGGATAGGGATAGGGATAGGGATAGGGATAGGGATAGG